>Ga0364874_10160_pt1 | contig 38970 bp, 38 predicted proteins | sample ExccelAu500001D4_2_FD_206922 | JGI IMG/M metagenome (GOLD analysis project Ga0364874, IMG submission 206922) | Enriched cells from Trout Bog Lake Hypolimnion, Wisconsin, USA - BchlTB.Aug07.5000.01.D4 | ecosystem: Environmental > Aquatic > Freshwater > Lake > Hypolimnion/Profundal zone | place... | reverse complement strand
TTCCCAACGCAGCAGCCCTGTCCTGCGATATCGAGCAGTACGCATGGGGCCTCGCTCAAGGCAGGCCTGACGATTCTCTGCGCAGCTACCAGAACCTTGACAGATGGAGCGTCCTCGGGGCAGAGGTCGTCGAGCGCCACAGGGATTATCCAGCCGTAATTGCTGAGATTGAAACATACAGGGGCTGTCCGAGAAGCACTCACTGTTCATTCTGTTCAGAGCATATATTTGACACTATCACCTTCCGTCAGGCGGAAGCCGTCTGTGCGGAGGTTGATGCGCTCATTGCCAGAGGGGTGAGCCGTTTCCGCATCGGACGTCAGGCGGATATCCTCGCCTACGGCTCCGCCCTTTCTGAATATAAAAACGGCTTCCCTAAGCCGGAACCCTCAGCAGTAGAAGAGCTTTTCGGCGCATTGAAAACACGCAGAAAAAAGGGTCTTATAAAAGTCCTCAACATAGATAATGCCAATCCCGGCACCATTCACAACTTTCCCGGCGAGTCATCACGCGCGATTGCCGCAATTGTCGATGCGCTTACGCCGGGCGACACAATGCCGCTGGGAATAGAATCGTTTGATCCGGTGGTTTCAAAGCTCAACAATCTAAAGGTCACAAAGGAACAGGCCTTCAATGTCGTAAGAATCATCAATGAAATCGGAGGCGTCAGGCGCGACGGCATTCCGGTGCTGCTGCCGGGCATAAACCTTATCCACGGACTTCCCGGCGAAACCAGGGAGACCTTCCGTATCAACTATGATGCTCTGAAAGAAATACTCGATGCGGGACTTCTTCTGAAGAGGATCAATATCCGCACGCTCTCACCCTTTCCGGGAACGATGGCTGCTGAAAAACCGGTGCGGATGAAAAGCGATATGATCAACAGATATGAATATTACAGGGGGAGAATCCGCGATGAAATAGATCATGCAATGCTGGGAAAGATCTATCCGGCAGGGACAGTTCTGAGGGACCAGCAGATCATTGATACGATGCATGAGTACTCATATGCGCGCCCGCTGCAAAGCTACGCAATCACGCTGAAGATTCCCCAGCAGCTTACACCTGGAGCAACAGTCGACTGTGTTGTGACAGGCCAGCGGGAACGGTCTCTTTCAGCACTCGCTCTGCCGCTGAAGATAGATGAGCTTTCTGTAAAGGCAATCGAATCGATTCCCGGCGTAGGAAAGAAAGCGGCTTCTGATATCTTTCTCGCAAAACCGCTTTTAACAAAAGAACAGCTTATAGAAAAAGCTCCTTCATTTTCGAAAGAGCTTCTGGATCTGTGCGACTTTACGAGGTAACCGTACAGACTAGTATTTCTTTCTCGTCTTATCGTGATTGAGTTTATTCATAATATAGAGAGCGCCGAAAGCGCCGATAAAACCTGCAATAATATCAACACCGGCATCATAGACAAGAAATTTGAGGATACGGACCGTAATATCGAGAAGAAGCTTATCTATAACAAAAGCTCCTATAAGAGCACCGATCACACCTACAACCATGCCGCCGATAAAGCCCCCGAAAAGATCACGTCTCTTGAAATAGTAGAAGATCCAGGAAACAAGCGCTCCAAGACCTATAATGATCGCCAGCGCAAGGAGCCTCATAAAAAAAAGAGTAAGTTTTTCAGACATTGTAATACCCCATATGAAGTCGATTAAAAATCAATCCGGCCCTTCCCTTCACGAAGAACCCTCATGGAACCGGCAGAGAAATCAATCACCGTAGACGGTTCTGATACCTTTTTGCCGCAATCGATTACGAGGTCAAGCTGATTACGATAGACTTTTTCAATCTCCGCCGGCTCAACGATATAGTCGCCGTCGGTAGCCAGAACGCTCGCAGTTACAAGTGGACGCCCCAGAGTTCGAACGATCTCAAGAGCTATAGTGCAGTCAGGAATTCTCACACCGACAGTTTTCTGCTTCGTGAGAACAACCTTTGGAATCAGTTTTGAAGCCTGATAGATGAAGGTGTAGGGGCCGGGAAGCACTTTTTTCATCATTTTGAAAGCCGGATCAGGCATGTTCCGGACATATTCGTGCATCATCGATATATCAGGAAAAACAAAGCTTAGCGGTTTATTGCGTTCAAGATGGCGGATCTGATAGATCTTTTCAATGGCATCCCGCCGGCTGATATCACAGCCGTAGGCATACACTGTATCGGTCGGATAGAGAATAACTCCGCCGTCTTCTAATACGTCGACAGCTTTTTCGATAAAACGCTTCTGCGGGTTTTCCTCATGAATCTGAAGTATCATCGGCCTGTGCCGTTTAATCTGCGGTCGGCTGCCGCTTTATAATAGGCCCGTGAGAGCCGCGGAAAAACAGGAAAAAAAAGGCTTTTGCAGGAGTGCTGTCTGCAAAAGCCCACAACCGTAGAACAAGAAAAGGAATGTTCAAACTATCAATCATTAATATTGTCGAACAAAGAGATGGAAACTCTTTATACTTTTTTGTTATTTTCACAAATTCTGCTTTTCATGGTGCCGTTTTTCGCATTTGATGTCCTCATGGCGGTGAATTATGCCTGAGATTGAGCTTAAAATCAAAAGTCGTGACTATGCCACCTTAGTCGAAAGTATTAAGGCGACAAGGCCTGATGCCGATTTTGACCTCATTGCCCGCGCTTACGATTACTCAGAAAAAAAACACACCGGACAGAAACGTCTTTCCGGTGAACCCTATATTGTCCACCCTCTCGAAGTCGGAATCATCCTTGCCGGACTCAGAATGGATTCAACAACCATCACTGCAGCCCTTCTCCACGATGTCGTCGAAGATACAGAAACCGCCCTTGCGGAGATTGTGACCCTTTTCGGAAAAGAAGTAGCTGCCCTTGTTGACGGTGTGACAAAAATCTCTTCACTCAAGAAAAAGACCAAGAGCCACGATCAGGCTCAGACGCTCAGAAAGATGCTCCTTGCCACCATCGATGATCCCCGGGTCATTGTCATCAAGCTTGCAGATAAAACTCATAATATGAGAACGGTCATGTTTCAGCCTGCCCATAAGCAGGAACGCATGGCATACGAAGTTCTCGATATCTATGCTCCTCTGGCTGGAAGGCTCGGTATGTCAAAGGTCAGATCGGAGCTTGAGGATCTTGCATTCAAAATCCTTCATCCTGATAAATACCTTGAAATAAAAACACTTCTCATGTCTCACAGAGAAGAGATAGAAACGAACATCGAAAACATCCGTATAATGCTCAAGGATAAGCTTGCGGAGATGTCGATCCACGCCGAGATCACAGGCAGAGTGAAACACTATTACTCAATCTTCAGAAAAATGGAGATGCAGAATAAAACCTTCGATGAGATCTTTGATATCCGTGCCATACGCATCATCACCGATCAGGTGAAGGACTGCTACGGCATCCTCGGCATTGTACACACGATGTGGTCTCCCGTTCCTTCACGGTTCAAAGATTATATCGCAGTTCCCAAATCAAATATGTATCAATCGCTGCATACTACAGTGATAGGTCCTGAAAATCATTTTCTCGAAATTCAGATCCGCACGCTTGATATGGATATCACAGCAGAGATGGGAATTGCCGCACACTGGGCATATAAAGAAACCTCAAAACTGCCACGCAAGGAGATTGCGCTCCTGTCCGACATCAACAAATGGCGGGAAGAGCTCAAGAATACCCGCGAGTTCATGTCAGATCTCAAGATGGATCTGTATCAGGAGGAGATCTTTGTCGTCACGCCGCAGGGGAAAATAGTCAAGCTTGCAAAAGGTGCAACGCCTATCGATTTCGCCTTTATGATTCATACAGAGGTCGGATATCACTGCGTCGGAGCGAAGATCAACGGAAAACTGATGCCTCTGAAGACAGAACTGCAGAGCGGAGCGATCATCGAAGTTGTTACAAGTCCGAAAGGTCACCCTTCTGAAACATGGCTCAAACTTGCAAAATCTGTCAATGCGCGCCAGAAAATCCGGCAGTGGCTGCGAAAACATGCTGCCGAAAAAGCCGGCGAGAAGATTGAACAGCCGGTCAAAGCTGCTGAAAAAGAGAAGAAAGAGAAAAAGGCTGAAGTTTCAATTCCGGAACAGGAGCTTCTCAGAATCCGGCATTTTTCAAAAAAGAACCGCACAGGTGTTCTTGTCGAGGGAAATGCTCATGTAATGATCAAGCTTTCCCAGTGCTGTCAGCCGATTCCGGGTGATGAGATCATCGGGTTCATTACAAGGGGACGCGGCATCACCGTTCATAAAAAAAACTGCCCGGCGCTCAAACGTCTTTCAAATGAAAAAGAACGTTTTATAAAAATAATCTGGGCGGAATCCCAGGCGGCAACCTACCCTGTAAAAATCGCTGTTCACGCAAGCGACAGGCAGAACCTCCTCAAAGATCTTGCAGACAAGCTTTCGGCTCATGATGCAAATGTCATCAAGATGGAAGCTCAGACCGAAGCTGACGGATCTGCACTGTTCAAATTTATCGTAGAAGTCCGGAGCCTCAAGCATGTGCTTGAAATTACAAACGATCTGTCGCGGCTTAAAAATGTCACAAAAGTCTATAAACTGAATGAAAAGGTTATACTTAAATAATGCGTATTATCCTGGGATCATCTTCACCGAGAAGAAAAGAGCTGCTTGGAAAAATTGCCGCTTCATTTGAAATAATATCACCCGATATCGATGAAACACCATTTCCGCATGAGACGCCGGATCAGTTCTGCATGAGAGCTTCTTCTGAAAAGGCGCGGGCAGTCATTCCCTCCGCCGGTGAAGGAGAATATCTCATTATTTCCGCAGACACAATTGTCACCATCGACGGACTTATTCTCGGAAAACCTTCCGGAAAAAATGATGCCGTAGCGATGCTCAGAAAGCTGCAGGGAAGAACACATCAGGTAAAAACAGCAATCACCCTGATCCGTGGCGGATCAGTTCCCTGCGAAATAACTGCCCTTGATACAACCGGGGTGCGTTTTAAAACACTTTCGGATGATGATATTGAAAACTATCTTTCATCAATTCATTACCTCGACAAGGCAGGATCCTACGCAGCACAGGACAATGGAAACCTGATCATCGAAGAGATACATGGATCAATGACGAACGTTATCGGATTTCCTCAGGGACTTTTTTTCAGAATGCTTCACAGTACAGGGCTTGATCTTTCAGATCTTGCCTAAGAAGTCTTTTTTACCACGATAAGAGTAATATCATCAAGAAGCCGTTTCGTACCGATAAAGCTGAAAAAATCACGCATAACAGTCGATGACAGATCATGAAGAGTGGCATCTGAAGAAATGTTCCGTATCGATGATGCAATATTTTCAAAGCCGTAGATCTTCCCCTCGATATTTTCCCCTTCAACAAGTCCGTCCGAGAAAAGAAACAGAACATCACCTTTTTCAAATGGAACATTAATAGACTCAACCTCACAGGTAAATGCCGGTATGCCGAGAAATGAGGAACGAAAACCCTCTCCGTCCGGAATAACAATTTCACCGGTGCTGTTCTTCTTGATTATAATATCCTGATAACCTGCATTGACATAGTCAAAGGAATTCTCCTTCAGCATAATGATCATGCCGGCAAGATAGTTCCTGGTCATGCCGATCTCACGGACAAGATCATTATTGATCGCACTGAGAACAGTGCCGAGACTATCCCTGCAGTCCGGCTTGAAATGACGATCAACAATGCTCTTTGCAATCATAGTAATAAGAGCTGAAGCCACTCCGTGTCCGGAAACGTCAAAAAGAGCAATCCCTTTCATCCTGTCTCCGTCGAGTACGAAGTCATAGAAGTCGCCCGACACTTCCATAAGCGGCTTAAAGTAGAGAGAGATGTCATATCCTTCCGGCTGAGGAATATCCCGGCAGAAAAATGACTGCTGGACATTGACAGCCATACGGAGATCCGTGTTCATCATCTCATGCGCCCACTCAAGCTCATCGTTTCTTTTTTCGAGTTCTCTCTCAATGCTTTCAATGATTCTCACGTAAAAGAAAGCAAGGAAAATGAAAGCAAAAAACACTGCTGCAGTGTTTGCAACAAACAGCAGAACAGACGCGTCAGTTGAAAGCCTGACGACGGGGGGGGAAATAGGAAAGCCGGAAGAAAATGCCGGTCTGAAGAGAAAACAGAACTATTGTGGAGCCCGCTTTGATCAGCACCCTCCATCTGCCGATGAAAACGCAAACGGCAAGGCCGATAAAGTAAAAATAGAATCCCGCCTGCAATCCGAAGAACAGACTGCATACTGAGGAGTGATATGCAATTTCAGAAAGCCAGATAAACAGCGACAGGTGATGACGTCCTTTAAAGTTAAGGGTGATGCAGAGAACGTCGAATCCGATGCAGATAAAATTATTGGCAAGGACAATCGGGTTGCCGAGCAGCAGGAACACGGGAATAAATACTATATGTCCGAGAAAGCAGTACAAGTAGAGGATATTATACGAAATAAAGTTCGCATCGCCGTAATGTTTTGCAGTCCGGTAATCATAAATCAGCCTCAGGCTCATCCCTATTTTTCTGCTGAAATAAAATGTTCGGCACGATAATCGCATTGTATAAGAGTATATCTTTCCGGCAGATACGTCAACAGAAGATTTAGACAGGCAGGCACCGCTATCTGCAACAGTCATACTGACAATGTTCCGATCGCACCGGTACGCCGTCAGAACAGGGCAAATCTATGCGCAAAACAAGAGACAGGCTCGTGTACGCCATTGAAGACACAAGCGCCGTGTATTTAAGCAGTCGGCTCATTGATCATCGTCTCCGTGCTTATTCCGGTACGACCATCATGATGGTTTTGCCGCTACCATCATGATCCTAAGGTCACTACCATCAGGATGCTTTTATCCCTACCATCATGATCCCAAGGTCACTACCATCAGGATGCTTTTATCCCTACCATCATGATCATCCGGTTATTCGGTTCATGACAATCTTAATAGAGAATCTTCGAAGACCGCAGGGTCTCCCCTTTTTCAGACCCAAATACATGCAATGTAGGTGCGACGCATGTATCAGAGCTGTTAAAATCAGGAATCACGACACACAAAACAATACATCATCAATTATTTCAAATCACAGGATGCATTTTTACTTGACCGCATAGTTCAGTTCACTTAGGGAAAGGCTACTAACAAGTGCGGGGATGTAATGCTAACATATTTTCAATCAATTGTAATGGGACTTCTCCAGGGTGTTACAGAACTCTTCCCTGTGTCCAGCCTGGGTCATTCAATTATTTTTCCTTCAATTTTCGGATGGAAAAATCTGGTGGCTGCTCAATCTGATCCGAAATCATTTTTTTTGTCTTTTCTGGTAGGGCTTCATCTGGCAACCGCAATCGCTTTAATCATATTCTACCGAAATGAATGGATAAGGATTTTTCTTGGATTCTTTTCATCTATTCGAAACCGCAAAATTACTACTCCGGATGAAAGGCTTGTCTGGCTGCTGATTGTGGCAACGATACCTACAGGTATTCTTGCTCTTGTTTTTGAACACGCAATTCGAACGGTCTTCTCAAAGCCATTGTATGCCTCATTTTTCCTCATTGTAAATGGAGCGATTTTACTTGCCGCGGAAAAAATTACAAAAAACAAAAAAGAACCTGTGAAAGAAGGCAACAGTATAGAAACGACCGTTAAAGAACTTGAAACATTAAAATTCCGGGATGCGGGATTAATCGGAATTTTCCAAACCTGCGCCCTCTTTGCAGGAATAAGCCGTTCAGGCATTACTCTTGTTGGAGGTCTGTTTGCCCGTCTTAATCACCAGGATGCCGCCCGCTTTTCTTTCCTGATGGCCACCCCGATTATTCTCTTAGCCGGAATATACAAGCTGCCCCTTCTATTTGGACACCAAGGGGATGGAGTTAGAGGACAAATCTTCGCGGGGAGTATTGTTGCAGGCATTGCAGCATATATGTCTGTCCGCTTTCTGGATAGATACTTCCATAACCGGAAGACAACTCCTTATGCCATCTATTGTGTAATCTTCGGAGCTGTATTCATTATCAGATTCATGTTCTTTTCCTAGCCTTTCGGCTGAGACATCTGCTTTCCTTTGATGGATCTGAAAAATATATTGACTATTATACTGTCTCATCATCCTCTTATAGCCGATAGATGAGAGGAACAGCATGTCCAATCTGAGAAAGAAGTATATTGTCAACAAAAAGTTTCAGTTGAGAACAACATTCTCAATCATCGGGCTTATCTTTGTAATACTGGCTCTCCTGGTCACACTTGCCGGAATCAATCTTCTCCATGTAAATGACCGAATTACAAATATGCTGGAGATAACCAAAACAATTTCTGATGTTATTGCCGCACCGACTCCGGGTGTCAGCGTTGCAGAATATAATTCCACATATGCCCCCATGCAGAAGATGATCGATCAGAACAAGCTGAACCTGGACAAAATGCTTTTTTATGATAAAATCCTCATCTCTATTATCATTGCAGTTGTCTTCTTTCAGGGATTCATCCTCTTCTATATTCTCATACGGCAGACTCATAGAATTGCAGGACCGATCTATGTGATGACAAATTATATGCGGCAGATCATAGACGGAAGAATTCCGGAACATATCCGGGCGCTGAGAAAAAGCGACTTCTTTCAGGATTCATATGATGTGTTCAGAGAGATGGTACATGTGCTGAGAGAACGAGAAAAGAAATAGCACTCGCCGCAATACCGGAAAGGGCCGTTACTGAACAGCCCTTTCTATAGACGATTCCCGCCGGATTACATTTTCCTGTCCTGCGCCATTTTTAAAAGCATTTCGACATATTCCTTTACAATAGGGTCCTTGCTGTTTTTACAATACACAGAATACTGAACAGTCGGCTCAATCTTAGTTCCGCCGCTCTTATAATACATGGTCCGAAACTGAAGGCTATAGAGACCGGTTTCAATGCCGAAATAGAAATCAGCCATGGTTGTGTCTCTCAGATCAGGATCAGTATAACGGACATAGCGTCCATTCGAACCTCTTTTTACAATTACCCGCCCTTCCGCAATCTTTGTTTTTAAAATAGGAAGAGATGCCATCTCATGCGTATATTCGCTGTTTGAATTTTTCCGCGACGGATCTTTGAAAACCTTTCCTTCAATAATATCTCTGCATATCTGAGGATACCCGGTATAAAGTCTGGTTGAAGGCTTTTCCACCCTGGTGAATTTATCCGCATCAGGGTAATATTCCCACACTTCATCAATTTTTCCAACGCTGTTTTTATCAATGATAAGACAGATTGTTTTTTCCGACGCAGCAAAATCGCCGATTACAACAACAGTCTGATCCTCAAACGATTGAAGTATGAAATAGTTCTTATAATCAGAGGGGACAGGCAGGAGCTTCATCCTGTCCTTTGTTATCGGCTTCACGATTGCGTCGGTATACATCGACCCGTCGGCATACAGCGTTGCGCAGAAAAGCGAAATTGTGAGCACTGCTAAAATCTTTTTCATCGTCCGCTCCTGTTGAAACCTGAATAAAATGAGTATAACCGGATGATGCGGGAACGCAATAAAAATTCAGCAGCGGTCAGCGGATGGATGAGAAAACGAGGCGGATTCCGACTGCAATTCGGTAGGAAAGACCTTTCAGACTGAAGAGAAGCCGCAGATTTCCTTTTACAAGAAACGATCCTCCTGCAGCAAAAAGAACCAGAAAAAGAGGTAGAAAATGCTTCTCCATGGTATCCGATACACTATGTCCGAAGATCATAAGCGGCGTTTCAACGGGGATCACCCTCACAGAAAAAGCCAGAGAAGCCTGACTGGTTATTCCATGCACCTTTCTTCCGTTGACAGGAACAGTATAGCGTCCCCGAACTGAGATCCGGTAGGAACCGTCAGCAAGATCACGAAGAGAGATTCTTTCAGAGCCGGAAGATCCTTTGCCGACAGAAACCCCGTCCTTCCAGAGTTCATACTCAAACGATTCAAAAACGACAGACCGTCCTGCCGCCGTAGCCACAGAAACAGAAACTGACCGGTCGCCGGATGTCGATCCGTCAGCAGGAGAGATAATCCGGCATACAGGGGGCGTCCAAACAGCAGGGGCGGGCATTTTAGCGGGTTCTTCATTCCCGCCTTCATCATTTTCTGCAATTTTCGCATAATCAATCACATCAGCCTTTCCAACGATAAACTCATAGTCAGTTGAACGGCCCGGCGTGTTCGTTTTATCTACAGCCTGGATGCGAAAAAAATAACGGCCTTCATCGAGTCCGCCGAATGAGAGACTGAGACTCTCAGTAAAGTTGTTCGGGCGGGAGGGGGCATTCATCGTCAGCGAATACAGAAAACCTTTAACTCTTTCAATATCGGCGACCTGCCATTTGAGAACAGGGGCATTGCTCTGCACAATCTTTCCTTCAGGATGAGTCGGAGACTCGACTACCGGCATCGGCAGCGGCGTCCGGCTTACTTTCAGGGGATAATGAACCGCGCGGCTGTAATTGCCGGCTCCGTCAATCGTTCGTATGTGATACCACGTGATGCCGTCTCCGAGAGAACGGATTCTCTCCATCCGCGTATTTGCATTGAGGTTCTGCACTGTGGGATTCGTATCCGGATCACGGCTGAGAATCGAAGCATAGCCGGCAATGCCGGACTCGTCATAGGGAGTATCCCACTCCACCACCGCTTCGGAATTCTTCGTCCACACACCCTCCGGATGCGTATACGAGCGCAGCTTCGGCGGCACCGCACTGACATCTGAGAACTTACCTCTGATGCGGCCGCCCTGCTCCCACAAAGCTACAACCCGTTTGCCGGAGATAAAACTAAGCGGGAAACGCGCCTGATCTGTTCCTTCAGAAAGTGAAAGCTCCTTGCTGAACCTGTTGTCGTTGAGACCGTATTTCCTTGAGAATATCCTGTCAGCTCCCTCACGGTTATCGTACCAGAAAAAGACAATATCATCAGAGTCCGTCGCAGAAATTGAAGGGGAATAGCAGTTGGCATTTGTGCTTGAGACAGTAAGAGGCACAGCATCCCAGGTATCGCCGCCGTCCAGAGACATGACAAAGCGGATCTCCCAGTTCTTCCGCTCATTGTTTTCAAAGGCGCAGATCACCATCCCTTTGCTCAGAGTGAGAACAGGCGAAGAGTTGATCGCATTTCCGGAAGAGATCCTGACAGGTCCTGCCCAGCTGGATCCATAGTTTTTGGATGTAGAGAAATAGATATCATCAGTGAGCTTTTCACGCTCAATCCCTCTTGCCTGCCACGCAGCATAAACCTTCCTGCCGTCATAGATAATTGACGGGAAGAATGCGCCCTTCATACTGCTGGCCAGACGTACTACAGTTTCAGGTTTCTCGAAGACAACCCCGTCCGCAGTGGAGGTATGAAACAGATTGAAGCCGCTGCCCTCAGGTGCAAGATAATAGATATGGAGAATCTGCCTTTCATCATAATAAGCCCGCGGCATGAACTCCATGCCGGTTCCGAAGTGCAAAGCCTGAGGCTGCGACCAGGTTGAACCGAAATCACGGGAAAAAGATACAGAGAGGGAATAAAGAGCCGCACTGTCATCATATTCCTGCCATACCGCTGCAAGAATTCCCCCTCCGGATACAGCAATATGGGGACTGCTCTTAGCGCGGACTTCATTTTTAGGTAACGGCAGCTGAATGATGCGGGTGAACGGCGAAAAATTCTGAGCCCCGTCTATAGATACAGCAGAATAAAGTCCTCTCTCGCCTGCTGTATCGGACTCAACAATTACAGCAGCAAAGGATCCGTTCGTACACAAAGCATAGTCACGGATCAAAAAACCGGCAGGAGAAAGATTGAATGAGCGTTCCCACCCTACCGGAACAGATATAAGATTTGAGGTTCGTATAATGCTGAAATAAAGTACCGCACAGACAGAGAGAATGCTCCCCGCCCAGAGAATCCGGCGGACATATCTATAGCGGAAGAAAAATCTGAGCAAGATGGATGTTATGCGGTTCATAGCTCCTGCGGCAGCCTGCCTGACATGGGGGTACACAGACAACGAGGACAGGTCAAGAATAAAACCCTGAAACGACCGGCAATATTATTGTTGCAATTTGAGCCATTTTCGTACGACGATTCCCTGTTTACGGAAATTGCAATACGCCTATAGGTGAGAATGATGACACTCGAAGAGATCATAAAAAAAGACGAGGACAGAGTTTTTGCTGTCGATCCTGAGTGCTTTATCATCTTTACCGGAGAGACAATATCCGACACCCGGCCCTTTATCCGCATCGGGAACTGGATAGATCTTCCTGCAGGGATTATCCCTCTTATCGAGAATATCATCGTCACAGACACAATGGCAGGAAATCCTGCCCACGAACAGTTCAACATCGACATAAAATTCCTTCCCGTTAACCGCTATATCGGCAGTCACTCCATTGTCCGCAGGTTTCTGGACTATCAGAAAATCTTCGGTCTTGATCTCCACAATGCTTCTGTTGTTGATGCGGAACGGGATATTCCCGATATTTCAACTTCAAGTGCAGTTTCCGACCGTGAATCATTTATGGGAATTTTCTATAATGACGGCAACTTCCGCATCGTTCACAACAAGAAGAAAATATTTGATCTCAATGAAAGCTGCGGAACATCTCTGACATCGAACGAGATTCATGAAGCTCTCGCAGCTGCAGCAAAAAACCAGAAACGCTACGCCGGATCAGGAATGGTCATCATAGACGGAAATCCTCTGTTTTACCGCAACTCGGCTTTTGCTTCATATCTTTTTCCCCTTCGCTATTATGCGAAATTCAGCGGATTGGGAATCAGCCCGCGCTCTATCCATGCGGTCATACATCCGTCTGAAAACTTTCTCTCATTTGCGCGGTTTCTAAAATGGAAACACACCAGCGCATCGAAGATCACGGTGTATTCAGATTCCAAGGATGAAATAGCTCTTCAAAAATCACTTTTCTCAAAAGCCAAGATTGACGGCCGTCCCTTCAGCGGAATGAAAGAAGAGATCATTCCCGGCCTGACCATTACCCAGAAGATGAAATCCTTCAATATTTCGGCATTGTTCGACAATCAGAAGGTGAAAATTAAAACTGCGTTCATAAAAGGACCGTCATCCCTGTCCCAGATCGCTGCCGAAAAATATGACGCCCTTTTTGTTCCCTACTCGGTTTTTGAAGATTCACTGTCGGCACTCAGATCATCGGCATCTCCTGCAGCAGTGATTGATGACGGGAATCCTTCAGTATCAAAGGTTCCGAGGCTTGAGTATCCTGTTCTCCGGCAGAATGTGCAGTATGAATTCATTCTCCGCACCGATGATGAAGAAATTCTCAAATTAATGACATCGTATCTGCCGGCAGATATAACAGATGCGATCATAGGCAGAGATTATGCTTTTCTGGAGAGAATGCAGACATCGATCGGAACATATCATCCGGAAGAAGTTATGAATGCGGCGTCTCTTGCGACCTATCTTATATCAGTAACAGCCGACAGAAAGTTCTCAACATTCCTCAAAGGATTTGCCCGGGAGCTTCTTGTGTCGGAATACAGAAACAAATCCTATGAGAATCCCGGGATATACCGCTTTGATCTCATTCTCACAGGCAAGGGAATCTATGAATTCGCTTTCAAGGTTCAGGAGAATGAAAACCCGCAGATTTTCTGTCCTGACGAGCTGAGAGAAGAAACCGAACCCGCTTCACGCGGAGAGGAAGATGTCTGCAGAATGATTATGGCCGATCGTGAACGTCTGGAGAAGCTGCTTGAACTGTATCGTCATGATCCTGTTTATGTTAAAGAAATGGAATCGCTCCGCATTGAAATTGAAAAACGTAAAGATGCCTTTCACAAAGAAAGAGATTCTCATCCCGAAAAAGGAAAGGATTTCATCCTTGGTCTCAGAAGTTCCATAAACAGAACTCATAAACACAGAATTCCTATCTACCGGCCTTTCTTCATGATCCGCCGCAGTCTGATCTCAAGAAAGGATCAGACAATACCGCAGCAGAAAACTGCTCACGGAAAACCGAAAACACGGAAAGAAAGAAAGAAAGAAATTCGTTCTCTCCGTTCGCATTTTATTACAGCCGGAATAGTTCTCGCACTTCTCCTTTCGACAGCCGGCATTGTCATGCTCTTCCATTCGACAGCCGTTCAGAAAAAACTCGAAATGGAACAGGCCCGGGTGCAGAGCGCTGCAAATGAAAAGATGAAATTAAAAGAAAAATATCACATCACGATTAATGATTATGATGTGTACCTTTTTGCAAATAAAACTGCTCAGAAAAACGGCTTTGCCCCGATTCCGGTAAAAGACTTCAAGAAAAAGAACCCGCACTGGATCTATCCGGGGAACGTTTTCATTCTGGCAGACGGTGAAGAGGTTAAAGTTAAAGACGGCGACACCCTTTGGAAGATTTCGAGAGCGAAGCTTGAACGTTCATATCTCGACTTCTATGTTGTGATTGATTCCATCGAAAAGGATATCAAATCAGGAAAGAAACCTGATCCGGCAGCGGTACGCACAGCGCAGAGTCTTGCAATGACAGAAGGTCAGAAAAAACTCGCTGCCGTTTACGACGGAAACCAGTAAATGCAGGATCCATCTGACAAAACAAATTTCTACATAGAGCCCGTCGAAATTGAGATCTATCTTAAGAAGGCCGGAACAGTCAAGACGATCATTAAGAACCTTTATATAGAACTTATTGACGAAGAACCGAAACTTGAATTTTCAAGAAAACTCTTTACTCATTTTCAGTCTATGGATGAGCCGATTGATCTTATTGAAGCACAGAACTATTTCCCTGAAATCATCCTTCCCTTCTCCAACTCCTACTTCCAGTTTGAAAATCTTTATGTCAAACTGAGCATGCATTTTCAGGCTGCCATAGGCGGAAGTATCGACTCCTGGCGGCAGAGCCTGTATCTCACCGAACTTCTGATGAAATATGAGCCAACCATTGCGGCATTGGAAATCCTCGGTGATTTTCACACCTATAACCTGAATTATATCATACGAAAGCTCAATCGTGCAGATCAGACAATTGCGCTGGAGGATTCAACCGTTGCATACCTTATAAAACGTCATAGAAAAGCTATGGCTGAAAAAGGAGAGAAGCCTGATCCTGAATTTGAAAAGCTTGTTGAGCTATGGGAATACAATCTCAAGGAGAGAATCATCTATTGATCCCTGCAGAGATATAAAGAAGGCGTCCGGAACGGACGCCTTCTTTATATCGATTAACAAAAGAAAAGATATCATCTCGCATGGAGCTTGCAGGGGAAATGCATGATTTACCGGACAATATCTTTCAAATCAATTCTTAAAGAAACAAGACTGCCGCCTACTCCGACATAAATTCCTGCCCCATCCGCAATAATCGACGTTGCGATATCATTAAGCGGATAGCTCCAGTTGACACGACCGCTTGCATAATCTACAGAATAAACTGTCCTGCCGCTGACAGCATACATTTCATCCCCGAGAATAGAAACTCCTGCGGTGACAGGCTGATCGACAGGAAGAGACCATTCTATCTTTCCTGATTCAGCCAGGACAGAATACAGTTTCGCATCCTTAGAACCAACATACACCCGATCCTTATAGCATACAGCAGTTGCCACAATCGATCCTCCGGTTTTCACCGACCAGGCAATAGTTCCGCGCGAAGCGGTCACACAGTAAAGCGTTCCCTTAAAAGTTCCGATATAGATTTTTCCGTTATATATCACCGGAGACGAAGAGACCACTCGCGCATCCAGTTTGGTCTTCCACTCAATACCGCCCTTTTTAAGGTTCAGCGCATAGAGGAGGTGATTATCGGCACCGATATAGATTGTATTTCCGTTTCGAGCCGGCGTTGAAAAAATTCCGCACTCTATATCCTGAGACCAGTTTATCTTCCCGTCCGGAGAGAACGAATAGATTTTGCCGGAGCTGGTGGCGACAACAATATTCTCGTCAGCAATCATAGGAGAGGAACCGAACACAAGCGAGCCCGAAATTTTCTGTGTCCATAGAGTTTTACCGTTAGAGGCATCAACAGAAGCAAGAACTTCGTTTTTAGTGACAGCATACAGTCTGCCGTTTGAGATTGCAGGAGTCGCGTCAAATCCGCCCTGCAATACAGCCCGCCACACAGAATTTCCGCTCTTGTCCATGGCTACAAGCATGCCATTCGAAGTAGAAGCAATAACCAATCCATTGTAGAAGATCACATCACCCTTGACACCTGCACCGAGCGCATTACTCCATTCGACACGATCCTTCAGTTTCGTGCGGACAAGTGCAACATCAAGAGACCGATTTTCATCCTTCGCAAGAGTTACATCTGCGCGGTAGTTTTCAAAATCACGGGCAATAACCTCAACAACAAAAGCCTTGTCCGATTCCATTCTGACTGTTGCGGATCCGTAACCGATGGTCTTTCCATCAACTTTAATGATGCTGTTTTTTACAGGTGTTGAAATTTTGAGTGAAGAGGAAAGCCGTGCAGCTTCTTCACGCTTTTTCTGATCTTCTTTTATTACGGAATCAAGCTCCTTAACATCATCAGTGACACCAGGCTTGACAATCTGCTCGGTTGATATTTCGACCTTTTCTACTGTTTTAGAAACAGATTCTACTAATGCCGCTGATTGAATAACCTGATCGGATTTTTTTGCTGCGGCATCACCCTTTGATTCAGATTCTTTTATTTCTTTCAGGGTATTCTCAACTGTTTTATTAAGCTGTTCCGATGATTTTCCGCTGATCGATGCCGACTGATTCTCACCGATTATCACAGCAACGGCATCAATTTTCTTCTGAATTATTACACCGGCAGATCCATCTTCTTTTGCATCCTGTGTTTCCAGGGCAGAAACACGGGGCTTCATCTCCACCCGCCCTTCAACAACTGAAATTTTCACATCCTCGCCTGGTTCACTTGAAACAACGAATTTCGTACCGCGCACCGCCGCAACTGCTGTCGGTGTTTTAACCTTGAATGATTCATCTTTTAAGAGCTTCTTGGGATTTACGACAAGACGGCCGGCCTTGAGCTCAACAGAGCTGTCTTCAAAGACGCCGCCTTTTTTGAGAAGTGAATCTACCAGAAGTTGAGAGTTTTCCTTAATAGTTATATATGAGGATTCGCCAATAAGTATTGTGCACTGGGATTTTTTCCCGGTAAGAACTGTCATCCCGGCCTGGACAAGAGCATCAGTCTTTGCATCTGCAGATCCTGACGCATCCTGAATTTTAACATTGCCCACAGCAAAGATAACCTTCGCAAAATTCGGCAGATCTTTATTTTTAACATCCTGAGATGACTTACTGCACCCGCCGGCAGCAACAGCAAAGCACAGAGTCACCGCCCATAATGATCTTTTCATTGTTCCCCCTTTTTGGACAGAAAAATCGGAAGCGATGACCGCAAAACCTCAGGCAAAGATACACTAAAATCGGATTAAAAGCAAATTAATTAAGGATAAGGAGTCAAGAATCAGGAGGAAAACCACCAGTAAATGAGGTCACCGGCAATCATAGTCCAGAAAAATGCGGTGAAAACAATGAGAATAATCCAGCCAAGTCTGTGAGCCATACCCTTCTACTTCTGAATCAGAATATTTCCACGGGGAATACGGAAAACCATACCTGTCGGGGAGCCTCCGACACTCCTGACAATCTCAATAGTAACGAGAGATCCGACCTTGCCCCGAAGGAGATTTTTAACTATATAATCCTGTCTGAGACCGTAAATAGAGACACCGTCAACCTTTTCAATCCTATCATTTTCTTTTAAACCGGCAGATTCTCCGGTTCCGCCCTTGAATACGGAAAGAATCAGAAACGGATTTGATTTGCTGACCTGTTCCGTTCCGGCGGGAACTTCAATACCAATGCCGCCGAATTCCTCTTTCATACAGCCGGAAAAAAGACCCGCCGCAAGCAGGAAGGTACATATCAGGGCGAAAACTGATTTCCGGTTACGCATATCACCTTCCAGATTCAGCTGTCTGCCGGCAGGAATCTCTGCCGCGATTTCATATCTGAACCATTCAAAGTCAGTATTTGGGGCTGAGCATCAGCAAAAACTGCATATCAGCGTTTGAGTGTTTTAAACTCGTTAATCATATCTACCATTATGGCAACATGCTCAGCAAGCATATTTATTGCCATATCCGGATTTTTTACTTCAGAAAGAGCCAGATACAGATCAGCAATAGACTGACGAACACGGGCATCTCTTTCTTTCAGAGTATTATCCTGCGCTCCCCGCCCGGTGCCGAGAGCGCCCAGAGCCTGATCGAGCATTTTTCTTCTGGAATCGTCCATACAACCTACCTTTATTTTGCCGGCTGTGCCGGCTGAGTCTGACCAGAAGTATTCTGCACAGCAGTTGCCTGAGTTCCCTGCTGCTGATTCGGCACTCCTTCTGCAGAAGAAGCCTGTGCGGAGGGCTTTTTCTTTATATCATCTGTAACTTTGATATTTCCTGCGATACTGTCAAGATAGGATGGTTTCATTATACGCCCGGCATTGTCTGCATGATGTATTTTAACAGTATCCCAGTTGAGAGCAAGAGTATCTTTTTCTTTAACAGCTGTGACTTCAAGCGTTGCCTGTATAAGTTTAAAGCCGAAATCATCAACATATTTATACATAAGATCTTCAGCCTTGCCGAACTCAGCGTCACGAAGATACTCAGCAACTTTTCGCTCAAGACGGAACCGCACTTCTCGCTCAACCTTTTTTTCAAAGACAGGCTCTTTTGCTGCGGCAGGTTTTGCAGTATCTGCCGGTTGAACCGCAGTCGTGTCATGCTCAGTCAGAGATTTCTGATATTCCTGTTCGTATTCTTCAAATGTCCGATTGAGCTCCTGCACAAATCCGTCACCGGTTTTATTAAGGAAGCGGTTATAAAAAAGCGTCCCCTTCTCCCTCTCAATTTCAAGGAGATGTGCATAGATATACTTCTTTGACTCAGCATCGCGGCTCTGAAAAAGAGCAAGATAGCCGAACCGCATAGAACGGCGGGCAAGTTTTATTGATTCCATATAGCGGGTAATTTTAGCTGAGTAGAGACGCGGATTCTGAGCATCCCCCATAATCTGCATACTTCTACACATCGCCCTGTCCCGATAGGCAAGGGCAAGATAAAGGCGTGCAGCAGAATTCTTTGATTTGATGACCCCCGGAGCGATGCGGTCGAGAATCATCTTGGAATCTTCAAGATATACCGTTGTCAGAATATCAGTAAAAAGCTCGGTCTGTTTTTTCTGCGACTGATAAATATCACGAAATGCACGTTTGTAATCGGACTGAAGAAAGGAGATATCTGCATTGAAGTGCTGTTCATAAACCTGTGAAAACTTCTCCTGCTGCTTATCGCCGAAGTTAGTTACGCAGACATTCATAAACTCAATATAATCTTTATTCTCCTTGAGCTGCCGCTCGACGGAGGTCTGGTCGGCTTTTGCGACAGGGGCAGCCAGAAGAACGACAGCTCCAATCAATATCAATATCCGTTTTCGCACATCAACCCCCTTCCATTGCACGGAATAACTCTACGGTCTTCATGATCGGCAGATTCCGCCCAGAAATTCACCAGTTATTCAGATCAGAAATCACAGGAAATGGAGCGTCAATTCATAATTGAGAGGGGAAAATATTTATATTGACATACTGTTGTTCAGGAAATCAGAATTATAAAACATTTTCAGAATAGTTTCTGTTCTATCGGAAGATTAATGGCTCAGATTACAACGGTTTCAACAGGCAATCCTACTCCCGTTACAACAGGGAAGTATTATTTTCTAAAGGGTCGGTTCAAATCTGCTTCGACGAACCTCTATGGCCTGTTTCTGGTCATTTATAATCCTCAGAAAATAATGGAAAGTTTCCAGCTCGTTTCAACGTCTTACTCCAATATCTATGACCTTGAACCCCATCAGGACTGGCATCGCTATGAAACGATGATCACTGACTACCGCTGGAAAGGCAGCTACAATACAAGCATGACATCTGCCCTGATGAGCATCTTTGATGCCATATCCAAAGACGGTCGTCAGCGTGAGGAATTCTACGGCCTGATTGCCAGCTACAACTATCAGCGTATAGAAGTCATTCTTTTTGACCTCTTCAACCGGATGATCCGGGATAAGGGCGCGTCCATGGAAACCGGAATACAGGAAGCAATGCCGGAGGAAGTTCAGCAGACCAGGGATGCACACAAGAATCAGATTGAAGAAAAAGAGAACAAACCCATTCCCTCTACCCGCAATTTTCAGGTTGAAGAAGGGGCAACAATCATACCATCCTCTCTCATTCTATCCCCTGTCAGAGGAAAACTTCTTTATGAGCTCAAAATCGGCGATAGAATCATGGTTAAGCTTAACCATGAAACACAGCAGGGATTGTATTATATCGAGATGTTCAAGCTACGGTCTCCTGAAGGCAAGATAAAGGGTATCCCTGCAGAAGTAATTGATATCAGATCAGAGTCAAAATCCATGCCTGTTGATGTGCTATCCAGAATAGATGAACATCTCTACGCACGCGCAACTGAAGAGGAGAGACACGTCAGGGTATGTCTCTATGATCCCCGCATTGACGGACCGATAAAAAAAGTAAAAGCTCAAGCAAAGAAAAATCCTCTCGCACCGGAAACCAGTTCAGAAAATTCAAAGCAGAAGTATTCATCCATGACATATCTTATGCTGGGACTCTTTGCTTTTCTGCTCATTCTCCTTTTTTTCCTGCTATATCTCATTCTCTGAATATCCGGCAGCAGGTCAGCGGTCGGAAAGCTTCTGAAGAAAAGCCCTGATTCTGGGATGATCCTGTTTTTCAAAGAACTGATCAGGGTGGGCATTCCCTATGATCCTCCCTTCATCCATAAAGATGACCCTGTCTGCAACGTTGCGCGCAAAGTCCATTTCATGAGTGACAATCACCATTGTCATATGATCCGAAGCGAGGGACTTTATCACATTGCGGACTTCGCCTGTGAGTTCCGGATCAAGAGCGGATGTCGGCTCATCAAAGAGCATGATATCAGGGTTCATGCCGAGAGCTCGGGCAATGGCTACACGCTGTTTCATGCCTCCTGAAATCTTAGAAGGATAATAGTCCTTTCTGTCGTAAAGGCCGACTTTTTTCAGAATCGATTCAGCCATGATAATTGCGCTTTTCCGGTCCATACCATTGACGATCATCGGAGCTTCAATGACATTTTCAAGAACGGTCTTATGCGGAAAGAGATTGAAGTGCTGGAATACCATGCCGATTTTCTTCGCCATGATAAAATGCTGGTCTTTGGGAATCTTTACTGCTTTACCCTTTCTGACATCGGCAAAGATCTCCCCTTCAATTTCGATGATACCGTCACTCACCGTTTCCAGTCCGTTACAGCAGCGCAGAAGCGTGCTCTTTCCGGATCCTGACGGCCCGATGATTGCAAGAACCTCGCCCCGCCTTACTTCAAAGGAAACGGAATCAAGAACATGATGTGATCCGAACCACTTCGAAACGGAACTGGCCTTTATCATAACAGGACGGTCATTCATACACTTTGTACCTGTTTTCAATCTGTTTGAACAAAAAGACTATAACAATGGTGAGCAATAGATAGATGCACGCTGCTATTACGAAAGGAATGATTGTAAAATCGCGGGTAAAAATCTCGCGCGCTGCGCGAAGAATATCGCCGAGGCCGATCACGACAACGAGAGCAGTATCCTTAACAAGGTTGATTGCCTCATTACACGTCGGAGGGAGAGTCCGCCTGACAACCTGAGGAATGATTATGCGCCGCATCGTCTGAGGATAACTCATATTGAGCGCACGGGCCGCTTCATACTGCCCCTTATCAACTGACTCTATGCCTGCACGGTAGACTTCAGTGAGGTACGCTCCATAGTTGATGACAAAAGCCAATGCTGCAGCAGTAAAAGGCTGAAGAGAAATACCGAAGACGACAAGCCCATAATAAAAAAAGATAAGCTGCAGCAGAAGAGGGGTTCCCCTGAAAATCCAGGTATAGGCGCTCACCGGCCAGCGGAGGCTGCGATATCGGGAAATTTTCAGAAGCGCACAGAGAATGCCCAGAGGAATAGCAAAAACAATAGTCACAGCGTACAGTTTGAGGGTGAATACACACCCGGTCATAATGAACGCTGTGACATCCAGAATATAATGAAACACTATTTAGACCGTTATTTCCTGATAATAGCTTCGCCGAACCATTTTTTGGAAACAGCATCAGCAGAACCGTCTTTCTTCATTTCATCCATTGCAGCATCGAGAGCCTTAAGAAAGGAAAGATCATTCTTACGGAATCCGACACCGTACATTTCTGTACCGAAGTTATCCGCGAGGACGCGGTAAGTATTGGGCTTTTTAGCGATATTGTAGCGTCCGACGATTTCGTCGACTACAACAGCGTCGATGCGTCCTGCCTCGAGATCGAGCAGTGCAAGCTGGTTATCAGAGTATTTCTTGATCTCCTTAAGACCTTTAGCCGTGGCCTGGTCAGCATTGAGAGCGGTCTCGCTGGACGATCCGAGCTGAAGTCCGACGGTCTTGCCTTTAAGATCAGCTTTGCCTTTTACAGATGAAGCTGCCTTGACAACAATAATCTGGTTATTATTGAGATATGCTTTCGAGAAAGAGATCTGTTTTTCTCTTTCAGGGGTTATCGTGAGACCATTCCAGATCACATCGATATCGCCCTTGTTTAGGCTGAGGATAACGCCGTCCCATGCAACCGGCTTGAAAATCACTTTTACGCCGAGCTTCTCAGCGGCTTTCTTTGCAAGGTCTATATCAAAACCGACTATTTCATCGCTCCCCTTTTCACGAAATCCCATAGGAGGGAAAGCATCATCGAGACCGACAATAAAAAAACCTTTCGTTTTAATCTGATCGAGAGACTTGTCAGATCCGGTTTTCGCACCGCATCCGGAAAAAAGAACAGAAACAACTGCAACAGCAGAAAGACAGAGAAGAACTCTTTTCAACATGAGTGATACCCCTTATTATTATTGTCGCACAGAGCGGAACTATTCGCCGAGAAACTTGGCCGTGTATTTTGAAAGATCGTCAACTGCTTCGAAAGCAACCGGATCTTCGCTGTCCTTGCAGTACACACAGAAATTGATGATCGGGCTGACCATCTGATTTCCGACATTGTTATATTCAACCTTGAATGCAAGATCAGCGCCGCCCCCGGATTTACGGTTATTTGAGTAATAGAAGATTGCGCGATGGATATTGGAATCATCCGCATCGTTTACAAAAACGCGGAAACCGTTTTTGGTGCGGACTTTCATAACGAGATCAGATCTTTTATCGACAGATTTCTTTATGAAATCTGAACCTTCACGGTTCGGCGTAACTTCACCTTGGACGCCATTAATCACATCCAGCTTCAGCTTCTTAAAGCGTTCAGCAGGATATTCGATATTCGGCTGAGCAATGGTTTTGAACTTCTTCAGGTCAGGATAATAGATTGATCCGGTTTTAACTTTTCCGTCGCCATTATCGTCAGAGAGAAAAATAATTTCTTTCTCGCCGCCGGAGAACCGGCCGATGACAATATTCGACACCTTTCCGATCGACTGATAGATCACATAGTCTTCTTTTGTGCCGGGAATAGGGAGGTATGGAAGTTTCGAGGCGGTAAGAATATCTGTTTCATTATATTTTCCCTCCTTAATTGTAGACTGAATTTTAACCCCTTTCTTCTCCGCAAAAACAGGAAACATAAACACGGTGACAAGAAGAAAAACTGCTGCATTTCTTAATTTCATCAGATCCTCCAGAAATTCTTACCCGATTAAAACAATCTATAATGACATACATAAGCATTAACGAATCCGGAACGAGGCAACCACCTGATCAATAATTTTCCTATACGCTGCAGCTTTTGCAGCAGGCAGAGTAAATACGACTGAATAGCCGTAACCATTTCTGACAAAAAAAACCTGTCGCCCAAGAAGAATTTCGCCGGCAAGGTCGTATTCAAAGGTCATCGCATAGGGATCAAGACGACCGACATGGATAGTCCCCTCTTCCAGCAGTTTGAATTTAGGGAGATAGGATTTTGGCGCAACAATCATGGCCTTGGCAAATTCCTCTGCTGTGAGTGCAGGGGGAATATCTCCGGCAGTAACGCTAAAATTGGGAAGCGAGGAGTCGGAAAGGTCTTCCCTAGGTGATTCAAATGTTACCGCAACACCCTGTTGAGTCACCGGTTTCATATTCCAGCTTTTGGGATAATCAACAGAAAACCGGTTTGTGTCGTCGGAAAAAGTCCGGTAGTCCCTGTTGCAGCCAGCAAGAACAATCGCAGCAAGGGCGCAGCAGAGAATAAAACATTGCCTCATTCAAAACCTCACGGGGCCATAATAACTGACTACAGAAAGTCTGTCAATTCATGTATTTTCCGGTTTCTCGGGATCCGAGAATAAGCTCCCCTACAGACACTTAACAGATAAACCATTTACAACAGTCGCCGATACCCATACCTTCGGGTAGTATAATGAAGTTTTTACGCAAAACTGCGAAGGCAAACCCGTTATTCTAAAATCATATTTATTGTTCGCTGATTTAACGAATCGACATTGAAATCATACCCTTTTATATCACGCATCATTTTTTTAAGCAGTCGCGGTTTCCCGACGAGAAGCATTTTTTCTTTTTTATCAAGTGATTTAATGAATGCTTCTGCCCTCATAGCTTGACCTCTGACATCAGTCTGCCAGCAGACAGCAATGCGTACCGGTTTAAACGCCCGGGTGAACTTAGCGCCCTTGCCGGAGCAGTGTTTCCGGTATCTGGCAGCAAGATCAACAGTATATCCGGTATAGAAGGATCCATTCTCCATTTCGAGCATGTATACGAAAAAGAAACCGGGCAAAACCTGCTTTTTGCGGACAGGCTTTTTCTTCAGTACAGAGACTGCGGAACCGGAAACTGCCTTCCCGCTTTTTTTCATATTGGTTACTTAAAAATCCTGTGCAGAATAATCTTAAACTCATCCATTTATAGAGTGGGGCTTGATTCAATCAATCATAAATGAGCATGCCGCCGCGCAGAGAGAATAATATACCATTCATAAAAAAAGAAAGAAAAAGCACTCTGCCGGAACGAGCGGTTTAGATGCAAAAAAAGGGGGGGGGCCTGGACAGGAATACTTTAAATGCGGTTTTCGTCTGGACGATAATACCACTCTGTGCCATAATCACACATCAGGATCGAACGGAAGACCTTGCAGAGGAATAAAGCATTGGCTGTAAGAACTAATGGGACAGATACTCTGATATTCGAGCACATCTACTCGCACCCCGGAGACATGAGAGGTGTTTCGCGTGAGTTTTATGCGCTCTTTGATAAAACGGCCGCATTTTTGAAGCCTATTTCAGTGGACTCATTCAGCGGACTGGGGTGGGTAATTCTTGAACTGTTGAATAATGCAGTGAGAGCTCCGGTGTCAATCGCCATGAACAAGGGGCTGAGCGATCTGAATGAAATAAGCTTTTATTCAACTATCAAGATCATAAAGAAGGTGACAGCCGCAGATAAAGGAAAATCAGCGGAAATAGAAATTTCGATCATGAACAGCGGAGAATATATAGAGTCAGTTGCTCTCGCCATTCAGGATGTCTTAGAAGGAAAATTCACCATTCTTGAGTGTGAAGAGCGGTTTATGCTTAAAGGAAGCTGCACGGGAAATGGAGGAATGGGACTCATCCTTTCCCAGAAAAATATCAAAAACGGGCTTGGAGGCGAACTGACATTCGCATGGCATGACGGTTTCTATGTTTTTTCCATCCGATACAAGGACAGCCAATACAGTGAGAAAATCGAAGACACTCCCCGCGATAATGAGCCCTAGCTTTTCAACATAAACCAGTTAAACTACTCGGTCCTATTGCAGCCTGAAGCAGTTCCGGATCAGGAAGAACGGTCAGAACTGTGAATAACATCAAAAACAAGTCTGCTCAGCTTAGAAAGCTGAAACGGTTTCTGAATAAAGGCCGCAGCACCGAGCTCAATCAGCTTATTGCTCTTTTCATAATAATTGAAACCTGATGAGAAAATGACTTTTGCAGCCGGTTCAATTTCTAGAATTCTCCGGAGTGTTTCCTGCCCGCTGATTTTCGGCATTACCAAGTCGATAATGGCAAGGGAAATTCTGCTTTTCTCTTTTGTAAAAATTTCAATGCCGGCTTCACCGTCTTCAGCAAGAAGAACCTCATACCCGAGATGCACAAGCTGTGCATAGGCGATATTTCGTATTATAGCCTCATCATCAATTATGAGAATACAGCCGGTTCCCTTTATTATTTCTTCATTAGCAGCGGAAGCGGAACCTGCTATTTTATTCTCAACAGGAATGCGAATTTTAAAAATACTGCCTATTCCAGGTTCACTGTAAACATTGATATCTCCCCGATGATCTTTTACTGTACCATAGACTGCAGCGAGTCCCAGGCCGGTTCCCTTTCCGAATTCCTTGGTGGTGAAAAAAGGTTCAAAAATTCTTCCCATAAGATCAGGGGTCATCCCCTTTCCGGTGTCAGAAACTTCAATTTCCACATAGCGTCCCATCTCTCGCATGAGCTGCGAAGACTCGTCCACGGTGACATTTCTTGTCGTATAGGTCAGCACGCCGCCTTCAGGCATTGCATCACGGGCATTGAGACCGAGATTCAGAAACGCATTCTGAAGCAGCGCAGGATCACCGGTAACAGTCGAGTCGTCAGCGTGAAACTCAGTCCGGATTGCAATACGTTTATCGATTGAACGCTCAAGCAGACCGATGGCATCATTTATCGGCTCGTGGATATTTATAACTGTCGATATGAGTTTTCCCTTTCTCGAGTAAGCGAGAAGATTCTTTGTCAGTGCTGCTGCACGCTCGGCCCCTTTGAGTATCATCGAAACATATGTTCTCAAAGGCGAGTCTTCGGCAATTTTAAACGAGAGCATTTCTGCACTTCCGATTATACCGCTGAGCATATTATTGAAATCATGGGCAATGCCGCCGGCAAGCTGACCGACCACATCCATTTTCTGAGACTGATACAGCTGCTCCTCAAGTTTCTTTCTGTCGGTAATATCTCTGAGAATTCCGGAAAGACCGGCAAGCATTCCCCGGTCGTCCCGGATTATACTGCCCTGAGTTTCAAACCAGGTCTCATGCCTGGACGTATCAACAAGACGGAACGTGATATCGGAAGTCTTACCCGTCCGGATAGAGTTGGAAATGTGAACATTGACTCTCTCTCTATCCTGCGGATGGATATATTCATCAATAGGATGACCGATCATTGTTAAAGGATCGAACCCGTACTTTTCTATCTGAGTACCCATAAAGGTGATCCTGCCCTGAACATCGATAGAATAGACAATATCATTCTGATTTTCGACAAGAAACCGGTACTTCCTCTCACTTTCATTAAGCGCGGCATCCGCCTTTTTTTTTAGTGTCATCGTTCTTGCATGCGTCAAAGCAAAACCGCTGATAAAGAGAATCCAGAGAAAAGCGCCGATTGAAGAGATTATTATATATGTTGTGCGGGCCTTCTCTATCGCGGCAAGCGATACTCCTACATTGACAGCTCCGGCAATCGTTCCATCAGACAAATAGTAGGGATCGAGAATATCATAAATCATCTCCCCATAATATACAGATGAAGGATTTGCAGCGTCCCGGATATAGACCTGTTCAACCTTAACCCCTTCAGAAATACAGCGTCTGAATCCGGGCTCGTTGAAATTCATGCCGATCCGCTGACGGTTGCTGTGAGCAACAGCATTCCCATGAATGTCCATAAGGAGAAGATAGCTGACATCATCTGATGATTTATATATTTTCTCGAGATACTGCTGCTGCAGAGATGGAGACAGATGCGGAAGGACAAACTGCATATGGTTGACTGTTTCACGGGCGCGTAGCTTCATCTGTTCGACATGAAGAGGATATACTATTCTCATGAGAGAATAACTCAGAACTATTATAAATGCTGCAGAAGACAGAAGCAGCACTGCCCAGAATTTATTTTCAGATTTCACTGCAACCCGCAACCCCAGAAAAGGGCTCTCCCCCGGAAGCATAATTGTTACTCACCATGAGCATCATACTGTACCCCATTATAGCGTTTAAGACAAGAACAATACATTCAGCCGTGCATAGATTGCTGAAAAACGCAGGTGAATAATCCGGAAAATTCACCTGCCGTGGCAGTTATCTGCGAAAGTATCACTTCGGAATAACCCCTGCAGCATTGCCGTTTCAGAAACACCTGGCAGCTATATTTTCCCCGCGCATCTGACACAACCCGACATATGAAGATGCTTCCTACCGTTTTTTTTCAGCCACATCCGCCCTATAAGATATTCATCACTGCTCATCGGCTTTCTGCAGACAGGGCAGATTTTCTTCTCGGTACTTCTGTCTCCATGACAGTGAGGGCAGCCGTACATATGAATGATGCTGTCCTTTTCGCGTATGGTCTCTTTTGAGTAAAGCTTTTCACCTTTTGCAAGTACAGAACCGCAGAGAATACAGGGTATTCTTTTCCCGGAGGCAGCAGCAGGTTCCGGAGTGACTGATGACACAGAAAGCTTCCTTGAAACAATACGGATACCGATAAGAAAAAAAACCGCAATAGTAAACAGGGCTGCAGCATAGATACAAATCTCCAATATGGTCAAATTATTTCTCCACCATTGTAAGGGTTCACGATTGAATGCTGTCTCGCATCATCCCAGCATCGCATGTGCGGAGCGACAGCAATTGGCAGAATGATTATCCGCACATTGAATTTCGAGCAGGGAGAAAAAGAATGCAAGCGTAAAAACGGCGCTCAGATTTGCCGGTCAGGCGGAGAGATCCGCTGCGACGTGCGTGAGGGACCAAGCGGAAAGGCGCTGCGAATTAAAATTGTTTGCCTGCATAACTCCGGCGACGCCTTGAAGTGAAGGCGCAGCCGAGGGACGCCCTAAAAAAAGACCCTCCGGACAGAAAGGTCTTTTAAAAACTGCAGGGGCAACAATCAGATAAAAAGATTGATTCCCGACTTCGATGCCGCATCAAGATAGGTTGCAACGCCGCCGATGGTGACGAAGTCATAGAGCGCTTCGCGCGGAACACCCATCACATCCATCGACATCTGGCAGGCCATGAGTTCAATGCCGCTTTCACGCGCTGTCTTCATCATGGTTTCAAGCGCATCGATCTTCTTCGACTTCATACGGAGACGCATCATGAATGCACCCATACCGCCCATATTGATCTTGGAAAGCCCGAGCTTCTTCGAACTCTTCGGCAGCATCATGCCGAACATCTTTCCCATAAAATCAGTCTTCACGCCGCGAGCTTTCGGATCCTTGATAACAGAAAGCCCCCAGAAGGTGAAAAACATCGTTACCTTTTTGCCTGCCGCAGCTCCGCCTGTTGCAAGAACGAATGCAGCCAGCGCCTTATCCAGATCATCGCTGAAAACGATGATGGTCTGTCCTTCCGAGGTGTTCATCACTTTGACTCCTTCCTTCTGTGACGCATTTTTGCGTATGACCGCGGTGATCTTCCCCGCCTCTTCACGCAGAGAGACGAGAGTGTTGCCGGTGAGCGCACACCATGATCTGGCGTCGCGCGCAAAGCCGGGGTCGGATGCGAAAACGACAAGCTCCTTCCCTTCAACCATCTGGTCAACTGCCGCTTTGAGTCTGACGATGGGGCCGGGGCACTGAAGTCCGCAGGCATCGAGTACAATTGCATCAGGAGACTGCTGTGCGGCCGGCGCTACGCCCTTCTTATAAACCATATCGTCGGAGCCGACATAGTCCTCTCCGCTGTTCGAACCCTGCGGCGCTGTCGCCCCCGACCAGGTCTTGTAGCCGCCGGAGAGATTCCATACATCTGTATATCCATTCTGGGTAAGGATGCGCGAAGCGAGATAGCCGCGGAGTCCTGCAGCGCAGGTGACGATGATCTTTCTGCCTTTGGGGATCTTATCGAGGTTTTCACGCAGTTCATCAACCGGTACATTAACTGACCCGGGAATAGATCCGAGAGAAAATTCGTTTCTGGTGCGGACATCAAGATGGAATGCGGAAGGGTCAGTCGCCGCATCTTGCCAGGTTACCGTTTTGACAAGGCCGCGCACAATATTTTCTGCAGTAAAACCTGCGGCATTGACCGGATCCTTTGCTGAAGAGAACGGGGGGGCATAGGCATGTTCAACTTCTTCGAGATCAAAGATTGTTCCGCCCATGCCGAGAATCGCAGCAATCATATCGATACGGGTGTCGACGCCGTCATAGCCGATCATCTGAGCGCCGTAGATCTTCCCTTCAGGCGAGTAGATAAGCTTTATGGTAAGGGGCTTCGCTTCGGGATAATACCCTGCATGCGACGATGCATGAGTGACCGACGAAAGACAGGGAACTCCTTCCGCTTTTAAAACTTTTTCCGATAAACCGGTGGAAGCCACGGTCATATCGAAGACCTTCGCTACAGATGTGCCGATCGTTCCCTTATACGTACGAACATCGCCGAGCACAGCATTGTCTGCCGCGATGCGCCCTGCTTGTTGGCCGGACCTGCGAGATAGATGCTGAGCTTCTTGTTTATAAGCGGATAGTCGAATGCAATCGCATCGCCGACCGCGTAGATCGACTGATCCGACGTGCGGAGATGCTCATTGACGATAATGGCGCCGCGATCGGTGAGATCAAGTCCTGCGCCTTTGGCAAGCGAGCTTTCAGGGCGGACGCCGATGGAGAGTATGACCATATCGGTTTCGATCCGTTTGCCGCTGGCAAGTTCAACAACAGTTTTCTCCCCCTTGCGGGTGAACGATTTGACGCCGTCTTTGAGAAAGAGCTGCACCTTTTTGGAACGCATATGCGTGTGGACTTCAGCTGCCATCTCATAGTCGAGAACCATCATAACCTGGTCGAGCGCTTCTACGAGAGTTACAGCGACGCCGCGATGTGCAAGATTTTCCGCCATCTCAACGCCGATGAATCCGCCGCCTATCACTACAGCATGCTGAGGATTCCGACTATCAATGTAGTTTTTAATACGGTCTGTGTCCGGGACATTGCGCAGTGTGAATATTGTATCCGCATCAATGCCGGGAATCGGGGGACGGAGAGGTTCAGCGCCGGGAGAGAGGATCAGTTTGTCATAGCCTTCCTCGTATTCACGGCCGGTTTTAAGCTCTTTTACGCGTACCCTTTTTGCAAGCTTATCTATAGAAAGAACTTCATTAAACGGACGGATATCAACGCGATATCGTTTATGGAAAGACTCTGCCGTGGTGACGAATAGACGGTCCCGTTCTTTTATAACGCCGCCGATATAATACGGCAGGCCGCAGTTCGCAAAAGAAATATGCTCCCCTCTTTCAATGAGGATGATCTCCGCCTTTTCATCAAGCCTACGGATGCGGGCCGCAGCTGTAGCACCTCCTGCAACTCCACCAACAATCAGATATCGGGACATGTAAACCTCCGGCATACTCATTAGTATCTTAGTGAATACTAATATAGATTGCACACCCTGAAAAAGCAAGAAAAAAATCCGGGGAAAAGAGTTGTCGCCCGGAAGGGCAGTTCTTATATTTGATTGAAAGGACGGCACCATGGTAGAAGATAAACCATTCCCGAAAGAGATTACATTCAAAGCGGTATATCGGACAGAAGCGAATCCCAAAGAGAAAGTCAGCGCATGCCTGACTGAAAAAAAACTTTCTCATTCTCTTTCTGAACGGCCCAGTGCGAAAGGAAATTTTGTCTCTTTCACTGTGACAGCTGAATTCGAGTCTGATGATCATCTCGACCAGACCTGCCACAGCCTCAAGTGCGTTAAAGGTTTTATGATGATGGTCTGATACAGCTTCTGCCTGCGATCGCACCGGTGCTCCAGGCAAACTGCAGATTGAATCCGCCGCTGTCACCGTCGATATCGAGAACCTCACCTGTTATATACAGACCCTTCATCTTTTTCGATTCCATTGTGGAAGGCATCACTTCATTGACATCGATTCCGCCGGCTGCAACAACTGCCTCAGAGAATGCCCTCGGCTGACCCGGTTCAAGCCTGACGGCTTTAAGAAAAAGGCCGATTGCCCGCTGTTCCCCCGCTGTCAGATCTCCGCATTTCTTTTCAGGATTAAAGCCGCCTATCTCAAGCATGATATCCGGAATCCTGCGTTTGAGCGCACCGAGAAGAGCAAAAGCAAGCGTCCGGCCAGGATCGACAAAGAGCAGATCAAGGAGTTCCTTCATCTCATCATCGTTTCTGTCCGGGAAGAGATCGATCTCCACAAGGGTCTTCTTCCCTTTGATGACCGACTCATTTACCGCACGCGAGATCTCCAGTGAAGCCGGACCTGAAAGGCCGTACTTCGTAAAGAGAACCTCCCCTTCTGATTCAGAGACATATTTTCCTTCAGAGATGGCCTTCATACCGCAGTCCCATTTGATCCCTTCGAGACGATGAAGGATTCTGAGAGGAACCGTCAACGGAAGCACAGCGGGAAAGGGCACGTAAACCTTATGCCCTGCTGAACGGGCAAGATCATATCCCTGATCAGATGCTCCGAGCTGAGGATAGGCAGAGCTGCCGCAGGCAAGGATCACAGCGTCAAACGACATCTTCTCATGCCCTGCGCTTTCCAGAACGATTTTCCCGTTTTGAGATTTTATAGAATCGACCCGCCGGCATAGATGAAGCTCCGCCCCCGAACGGATCAGCTCATATTCAAGGATATCAGCCACCGACTGAGCCTGAAGCGAATGAGGATAGAGCTTGCCCTTTTTCTTTTCAATAAGAGGTATGCCGAGATTGAAGAAGAACTCGATCGTATCCTCAAGGCTGAAGTGAGAGAATACATTGCGGACAAACAGCGCATTATGGCCGTGATAGCGCGAAGGTTCAATGCCGCGGTTGGTTATATTGCACTGCCCGTTGCCGGTGACGGCAAGCTTGCGGCCGGGCTTTTTCTGTTTTTCGAAGACGGTTACCTTCGCGCCTGCACGGGCCGCCTGAATTGCAGCCATCATGCCGGAAGGACCTGCGCCGATAACGGCGATCTGTTTTAAATTACTCATAGGGAAAGAAAAGGAAACAGGAGGAATATGGGCAAATACTTTTTATGCAGCATCAGAGCCTCTCAGCACACACCATCTATTTCTCTATCTGATACTTCACCTTCAACGCTTCAACAAGCCCCTTATTTGCCACAAGGAAAGTATTGACTCATCGATGATATCGGAATGGGAAATTGTCGAAAGATAATAACCGTCACTGGTATGAGGAAGAGATGGATCATAGACCAGAGCGCCTGGCTGTTTTAAATGATCCTTCAGATAAATAGAGGCAACAACGACATTACAGTATGCACCGTCAATTCTTCCCGCAATACACTGACGAAGAAGAGCTTCGAAATTAGAGTTTTCTGCAAGAGTGATACTGCCCGACGTAAGATCGTCGAGATAATCAACGACAGGAATAGACTCAGGATGATTACTTCTTATACCGGTACACTTTCACATCGCAGTGACTCATATACACGATCCCGTCATGAAGATTCTCTTCCAGAAACGGCATCAGCTTATCAAGATCCTCCATCTCATCGATAATCTCAATGGTGACAGGAAGATCCTCCGAAAGACGCATAACCTTTGCAGTATGAATCCTCGACGTTCCGCCGTAGCCCATAATGCCGCGGGTCACCGTTGCGCCTGCAAGATTGAGCTCGCGTGCTTTTTTCACGATTTCTTCATAGAGAGGGCGTCCGTGGATTTTATCCGATTCTGCAACGATGATTCGAAGAGCAATGGAACTGCCTGAAAGATTCATATAGGCTCCTTATCTAAAAAGACTTATAAATGCACGGGAGGCAAATACTCCTGCTACGACACAGAAGAAGCCAGCAATATTCGAGATCGCAAAGTTCGCAAATGCCCGGAGATATTCTCCGTCGCGGAAAAGATTAAAGGTTTCCATTCCGAAGGAAGAAAACGTTGTGAATCCCCCCAGAATTCCCGTGATAAAGAACACACGCGTTTCAGGACGGACGGTTGTGAGTTCAAACACCGTCCAGAGAAAGCCGATAAAGAAGCAGCCGACCAGATTTACGAACATCGTGCCGACAGGAAATATTGCGTCAACACGGGACTGAACAAATCCCACCGTGCTGTATCGCATAAGTGAACCGATTCCGCCGCCGATTATTACTGCTATATATTTTGCCATGAAAAATCCTCTTGAGAATATTGCTTTTACAGGATCAGGGACAAATATTCTTTACTCATATACGTCATCCCGAACGCAGTGAGGAATCCCGGCACGTACCAGAGTCGACTCGCCCGGATAGAAAGACCTGAAGCCGGGTTTTCTCCGGAATATCAGACTGGATACATCCAGGGTTCCCTGATCCCTCAGCGATGCTTCGGGATGACAAAAAAAAGACTGCCGCCTTTCATGCATTACCCTTCAGGTCAGGGAAACAATACATTACTTCAAGGTCAATCCATAGATTAATCATTGACACAAAGACCGCAATATCTTTTTGAGAAGGTACCCCACAGCACGGAGCAGCTCAATGCAGAACCTCAAGCAGGCCTATACGACTATCATGGATGACCACTTTACCGACGACATGACGATCACATTCGGCGGGCAGACGCTGACCTACCGCAAACGCACCTGGAAGCTTGAGGATGAAGGAAAGATCGTCGAAAAGGGTCTCCGCTACGGAGAAAATCCCGGGCAGGAAGCGGCTCTGTACGAACTGGTCAACGGCAATCTCTCTCTCGGCGGATGTCAGTTCATTGAACCGGGAGCAGCTCTCGTATCAGGGATTGCAGAAAATGATCTTATCCAGTTCGGAAAGCATCCCGGAAAAACAAATCTCACCGACATAGACAATGCGCTCAATATTCTGAAATATCTGATGGACCGCCCCTGCACCATCATCGTCAAACACAACAATCCCTGCGGCGTCGCTTACGGAACCACACTTGCAGAATCCTTCCTCCGCGCCTACAGAGCAGACCGCATTGCAGCTTTCGGAGGATGCGTCGCGCTAAACAGAACCTGCGACAGAGAGACTGCCGAGCTTATAGCAAAAGAATATTTTGAAGTGATCTGCGCGCCGGAGTATGACGGTGCAGCGCTGGATATTCTCCGCACGAAGAAGAATCTCCGCATTGTGAAAATATCCCGCATCGATACTCTTGCGGAATACAAGACCAAAAGATTCGTCGAATTCAAGTCTCTCACCGACGGCGGAATCATCGTGCAGCAGTCAGCGCTCAACATCGTAAACACAAAAGAAGATCTCAAGCCTGCAGTCTGCGAATACAAAGGGACAACCTACTCCATCGACAGACTTCCCACAGAAAAGGAATACGACGACATGCTCTTCGGATGGTTCGTTGAACAGGGCGTGACATCGAATTCAGTGCTCTATGTCAAGGACGGCGTCACTGTCGGTATCGGCACCGGAGAACAGGACAGAGTCGGTGTTGCAGAGATCGCGATATTCAAGGCATACACAAAGTATGCAGATGCTCTCTGTTTCGCTAAACACGGCATGTCGTACAAGCTTTTCGAGCTTGCCGTCGAAAAAGGCGAAAAAGCACAATCGCTTCTCACCGACATCGATGAAGAGACAAAGGCGAACAAGGGCGGCATTATCGGAAGCGCAATGGTCTCAGATGCATTCTTCCCATTCCGCGACGGAGCCGATGCCGGACTCAAACAGGGCGTCACGTCAATCATTCAGCCGGGAGGATCGATCCGCGATTTCGAATCAATTATCGCGTGTAACGAAAACAAAGCAACAATGGTGTTCACTGGACAGAGAGCATTCAAACACTAGTACAAGCCTGTCATTTCAAAAAAGCAGCGCGGCGGAGAAATCCGGACGCACGAGAGAGAATGACTTCCTTCCCGGAATATTCAGGGATGAAAACGATTTTGTCCTATCGGGATTTCTCGCTCCGCTTGACAGCGTTCTAGTGAGCACATCACAAAATAAACAATACCGTCTCAAGCAAAGGCGCGGGGATCGCAGAGAAAACGAATAATTCTGCCGTATTTTTCCCCGTGTCCTTCGCGCCTCCGTGCGAAAAATGTATTTTCTTTCCGTTAACCGCTATAAAAACAAAGATGAAGCTTCCGGCACTGCAGCCGGATAAAATTGTATTCAGATATAAAACAATCCAAGGACATTCTGCGGTCAGGGAGTCGGGGAAACAGGATGCCGGGCGGCATAATACTCAGATTCAGTTGAGGGTATAGGAGGATAAGAGCTGACTGCTGCTGGAGATACAGATGCAACGGAGAGGCTTTGAATATGATCTATAGAAGAACTGAATCCGAGAGAAGCAGAAGAACCGGCATATAGATTCTTCTGCTTCAGACGGTCAGAGATGAAAAGATTGTATCCGCATATCCCGCGGCAGCGCGCTCTTCTGTTCCATTGTTCTTTCTTATAGAGAGGAAGGTTCTGCCACACAGAAACTGCAGAGGCAAAGAGTTCGCGCCTGTTCCTCTGAGCTTCAGTATCAGGATTGCAGGGCACGACATAACGGCGGGCATACTGAGTCCTGCCGTTTCTGTAATAGACAAGGTTTCCCAGCCGTCCGGAGATCGTCTGCACCATAGGATTAAGAACAACAACCACAACACCTCCCTGACCATTCGAAGAAACAGCCGCTGCAGAGAGTACGACAGGAAATCAATTCACGAAAATATTTTTTCAGATCCTCTCATCATCCATCATATTTGCCCGGAGTTCAGCCTTTATCTCTTCAAGCGTTTCTTCTGACACATCAGAAGGGCTCTCATATTCAGCACAAAGATCCTGAACCTTTTCAAGAGAGTTGACCAGAAGACTGTAATAATACCAGTCCTTCATCAGCTCTGCAGCAAACAGCACCTGCCTGTCGGTGAGCTCCTTCCATGCGGAACAGTGAAACCCTTTGCAGGTTCCGTTGAAAAACGATTCAAATTTGCGGCCCATATGATCATCACAGTAGGTAAGACAGCCGACAAGGCCCGGCTCCGAGCGGGAGATGCCGATATGCGGACACTGCATCATATCGCGGAAAAGTTTCGGTTCACATGCGTCATCAGGATGTTTAGAAATCATTGTGGCGGATTCAGGGTCACGGCTGATAAAAAGCTCTTCAATGCATTCCGGAGAAAAGCTAAAATTATGACTTCCGCAGCAGAAGGAACAGGAAGCTCCGTATCCGGGACGGCATCGGTTGACGGCATTTGCTGTATTGATAGAAGTATCCTCAGGCTCTTGAATACATACAGAGGCCTGAGCCGTCAAACATATTGTATCATTTATCCCATATCGTGTTCAATCAGCATCTGAAGTATGAAAGAAGCGCTTTCATGCTTTCAGCCTGTGCACTGATCTCCTCGGCAGATGATGCAATTTCCTCTGCACCCGAAGCCTGCATCTGCGTCTGCTGATTAACCTGATCCATCATCTTCATGATTTCAAGATGCGTGATCGTCTGTTCCTGTGTTGATCCGGAGATGGCATCCGACATCTCCATCACCTGCCGGGTCGCAGCGGTGACCTGATCGCTCGAGGAAGCCTGCGTCTCCGTTGACTGTGCAATTTTCTGAATAAGAGTCTTCGTGTTGTTGATGTGACGGACGATATTCGAGAGCGCAACTGATGTTTGATTGATATCCTCAATTCCCTGACGGGCTGAGGAAACTCCGTTTGAAACAAGCATGGTTATATTTTTTGCAGAATCTGCAGTCTGCTCGGCTAGTTTGCCGATCTCATCTGCGACAACAGCAAAACCCTTTCCATGATCCCCTGCCCGCGCAGCTTCAATTGCGGCATTAAGCGCCAGAAGATTGACCTTGTCGGAGATATCGCTGATCAGCGTAATCATCTCGGCAATTTTACGCGAATTTTCCTCAATGCTGTTCATGCCGGAGATGGTATTCTGCATAAGCGCATTTCCCTTCATCGCTTCGCTCGTCGTATCGTTTGCAACATGCAGCGTTTCAACTGCATCCGTGTTGACTGTCCGGATCAGTATACCGAGCTCTTCAATGAGCGAGTAGGTTTTTTTCGAATGTTCCGATTGAATTTTCGCACTGTCCGAAATCGATTCGTTTGAAGCAGACATCTCCTGAAGCGATGAGGTCGCCTCCTCGACAGCAGCAGCCTGCGACTGCGCACCATCGGAAAGAGATGTACTCGTAGCGGCGAGTTCTACAGAGGCTGCCGCCAGCTGACCGGAAGAAGTCAAAGCAGTATCAACAACCTCCTTAACTTTATTCTGGAATGTCCTCATATTCTTTATCATGTCGCCGAACTCGTCAGGCACATAATCATCGCTTTGTGCGGAAAGATCGCCTGCGGACAGACGATGAAAGACAGCAATCGCATTGCGGATCGGCGTGGAGAAATTCGTTCCTATTCTGTACACAATAAACAGAACAATCATAATAAGGAGAATGAGAGAAATCACTATTTTGACAATAACAGAATTTACCGGCTTGAGAAGCAGAGACTCATAGCTTGCGGAAACAAGATAGCGGCCGATCGACGGTATTTTCATTTTTCGGAGAAGAAGCGGAGTTCCGCTGATCACATAGCTGTGGAAATCAGCATCGGCGCCTTGAACAAACGCTGTGAGATCGCGGCCTCTCTGATCGACAAAATCCTTTCCGAAAACTTTATCAAGCAAGTCAGGATCAGGGTGATAGATGATTCTGCCGCCGCTGTTCATGATCATGAATTTGGTATCATCCACAGAACTGGCGCTGTCGATAATCTTTTTCATCATATCGATGCTGATCGTGGCGCATATAGCACCGGAGACCCTGCCGTTGTCAATACAGGGTACAGCTGCAGCGATCACTCTGTTTCCGGAGTCACGGCTTACAATAAGGTCAGACCATGCCGGTGCAGCGGTTGACATCATTTCCTT
>Ga0364874_10117_pt2 | contig 39342 bp, 36 predicted proteins | sample ExccelAu500001D4_2_FD_206922 | JGI IMG/M metagenome (GOLD analysis project Ga0364874, IMG submission 206922) | Enriched cells from Trout Bog Lake Hypolimnion, Wisconsin, USA - BchlTB.Aug07.5000.01.D4 | ecosystem: Environmental > Aquatic > Freshwater > Lake > Hypolimnion/Profundal zone | place... | reverse complement strand
GTTCTTTGCCGGTTACGTCAAGCTTCGAGAAAGGGCGACTCACGTCGCAGTATTTGAGAAGACGACTCAGTTCGGGGATACAGTTGAAGGGCTCCTCCTTCGATCTGCGATCCATACGGCCTATCACGTAGGGCAGGTCGTCCTCCTTCGACGTCTGATCTAAAGCCCGGCTCTGACTCACACCGTTTGGAATCCCGCCTTCGGGTTCGTCGGCCGGTTTAATCTTGACTTTGGAGTCAACTTTCGAGCTAAAATCTACGTAGAACCGGTCGGGACGTAAGCAACGTCGCCAATTTCAACCTTGACCGGACCCCAAACGCCAGCATTATGTTAGAGATCAAGAATTTACACGCCAGAGTCGAAGAGAAGGAGATCCTTCGCGGGATTGACCTCTCAGTCAACGCCGGAGAAGTCCATGCGATCATGGGCCCCAATGGATCCGGTAAGTCGACTCTTGCCTCTGTCATCGCCGGAAAGGGCGGATACGAGGTCACCGGCGGGTCGGTCGAACTCAACGGAAACGACTTGCTGGACATGAGCCCGGAAGACCGTGCGGCAGAGGGCCTCTTCTTGGCGTTTCAATACCCAGTCGAAATTCCAGGCGTAACGAACACGTATTTCCTTCGAGCTGCGCTCAATAACATCCGAAAGCACCGTGAGCTTCCCGAACTGTCGATGTCCGAGTTTATGAAGCACATCAAGTCGAAAGTCCAATTGATGGAAATGGACAACTCACTTCTTTCTCGATCGGTAAACGAAGGGTTTTCCGGCGGCGAGAAGAAGCGAAACGAGATATTCCAAATGGCGGTGCTTGAACCGAGTCTGGCAATCCTTGACGAGACGGACTCCGGGCTCGACATCGACGCCCTTAAGACGGTCGCCAACGGAGTGAACACCCTACGGTCGCCCGACCGAGCCATCGTGGTCGTGACCCACTACCAAAGACTGCTGAACTACATCGTTCCCGATTTTGTCCATGTCCTCATGGAGGGCCGAATCGTCAAGAGCGGCGGACGTGAGTTGGCCCTCGAATTGGAAGAGAAAGGTTACGGATTCATCGAGGAGGAACTTGCTGCCAAGGCTTGAGCCTGGAGCAAAGCTGCCCACCATGATCGACTTGAAAACGGAAACTCATAGCCTGATAGCGAACTTCGAACTGATGAAGGGCCTGCTTGCGACGTACGGCCCAGAGAGCTTTCAAACGCTTCGAGATCGGGCTTTCCGCAGCTACTCCGAGTTCGGTATCCCCACATCGAAAGACGAAGAGTTCAAATACCTATCGCTTCGAGCCCTTGAAGCCGGTCGTTACAAACCCGCTTACGGCGCCACGCTCGACCGATTTCAAATCGAACAAACAGTCGTCGGGAACATCAACGCTATAACGGTCACCTTCGTCAACGGCGAATATGCACCTGAGTTAAGCAGCGCTCACATACTCCCCGCCGGCGTTTTCATTGGAAGCATAAAGGACGGACTCACCGTCTACGAAGACAAGATCGTCGAGCACATCGGCCAGATCGCGACGCTTCGGGACAAGCTCGGAAGCTCGAACGATGAGAGGTTCGTCGATCTGAACACCGCCTATTTGAGCGAGGGCGCGTTCGTTTACCTTCCTGAAGGTGTCTCCCTCGAAAGACCGATCCACCTGCTTTTCGTTACGAGCGCAAACCACGGTCCGCTCGTTAGCCACCCTCGATCCCTCATTGTGCTTGAAGAGAACAGCGATGCGAAGGTGCTGGAAAGCTACATCGGCCTTGAGGGCGTTTACTTCACCAACGCCGTCACCGAAGTATTTCTTGGCCCAACCGCAATGCTGGAGCACACGAAGTTCCAGTATGAGAATGGCGAAGCGATTCACATCGGCAACATCAGCGTGAATCAGAGCGAGCACTCAATCTACACGTCGAACAACATCAACTTCGGTTCGAAGATTGCCCGAAACGATGTCAACGTCTGGCTCGGCGGCGAGCGGACCGAATCGTGGCTGAACGGAACTTCGGTTGGATTAGGTGAACAAGCGATCGATAACCACACGCGGATCGATCACGCCAAACCGAACTGCAACTCATTCGAGGTGTACAAAGCGATCTTGGGTGGTCATGCGATAGGCGTATTCAACGGCAAAATCTTCGTCTACGAGGACGCTCAGAAGACGGATGCCAAACAGACCAATCAGGCGCTGCTTCTCTCAAGAACTGCGACGATCAACACCAAACCTCAACTTGAGATCTTTGCCGACGATGTTAAATGCACCCACGGCGCCACCGTCGGTCAACTTCGCGAAGATTCGTTGTTCTATCTTCAAAGCCGAGGCATTCCTAAGAAAGAAGCCGAAGCGCTTTTAGTTTTTGCTTTCGCCGCTGAGGTCCTTGCAAAGATCACGATCCCAGGCGTTCGCGATGTGCTCGAAAAAGTCCTATTCGAGAGGCTTAGCGAAGAGCAGACCCTACCGGAATTCACCGAGGTTTAACTCTATGCAGATTCCGCAACCGTTGTCCGACGTATTGGCCCCGCTCTTCGAAGCGTTGCCGCTCGACAACGCGATGCCGGAACTTGTACCAACACGAAAAGCGGACAGTCAGATCGTGGAGATCGCGGAGGCCGTGATTCGAACCCCGATTGTTCAGGCAAATCTGGGGATTCAGGCAGCCGTTTGGCTCTATGTCGATGAATTGGATCGATCGCATCAGGCGAGTCAATCGCTTGAATCCCCAATCGGGAGTCTATGGCACGGCGTCATGCATCGCCGCGAAGGGGATTTTTGGAACAGTAAGTATTGGTTCCGGAAGGCTGGAACCGTCGCTGGTTTCGATGGAATGAACCCGGCCGCGTTTGTCGATAGGGTTGAACAAACTTACAAGAACAATCCGGACGAGTTGCTCGCTCAGCAGCGCCAAGAGTGGGTTGCCCTACTCGAATTGACCGCGCAAGGGGCGACTCGATGAAAACTCTCACAAAGAAGATTCTGGATATCGATGCGGTTAGGGCGGACTTCCCGATACTCGCAACGCGAGTCAACGGGCATCCCCTCGTTTATCTAGACAACGGTGCGAGTTCGCAAAAACCAACGGCGGTAATCGATGCTACGGATGTTTATTGGAAAGAAACCAATGCGAACGTCCACCGCGGCGTTCACCATCTCAGCCAAAAAGCGACCCAGCAGTTCGACAAGGCACGGGAATCCGTCCGAGTCTTTCTGAATGCGCGCAGTTCAAAGGAAGTTATCTTTACCGCCGGGTGCACGGCAGGCATCAACCTCGTCGCCCAAAGTTGGGGGCGCGCGAGCCTAAAACCGGGCGACGAGATTCTGATCTCGACGATGGAGCATCACAGCAACATCGTGCCGTGGCAGTTAATTGCCGAACAGACCGGCGCCTCGGTGAAAGTAATACCGATCACAGATGCCGGCGAAATTGAACTCGATGTTTACGAGGCGTTGCTTTCCGGCAAAACGAAAATGGTCGGATTGGTTCACGTCAGCAATTCGCTCGGAACCATCAACCCGGTCAAGCAGATGATCGAATCCGCTCACCGAGTCGGCGCCAAAGTTCTTATCGACGGTGCGCAGGCAGCCCCTCACATGCGCGTCGACGTTCAGGACCTCGACGCGGACTTCTATTCGGTAAGTTGCCACAAGATGTATGCCCCTACCGGAGTCGGCGTGCTCTACGGCAAACAGGCTCTATTGGAAGCAATGCCTCCCTACCAAGGTGGTGGAGACATGATTCACACGGTTAGTTTTGAGCGCACGACTTACGCAGAACTTCCCTACAAATTCGAAGCGGGAACCCCAAATATCGCCGGGGTTGTTGGGCTCGGTGCGACGATTGAATACCTTGCGCACCTTGGCGACCAACTCCTCGATGCACCTGAAGGAGATCTGGCAACTCGGCTCGATGCATGCTTCGGATGGATCCATCAGCGTGAGTCAGAGTTGACCGCATATGGTACCGCTGCCCTCGGCGAAGTCTCGGGTTTGAAAATTACAGGAACCGCCGCAAACAAGGCAGGGATTCTCGCTTTTACATTGGATTGCGCCCACCCCCACGACATCGGGACCGTACTGGATAACGAAGGAATTGCAGTTAGGACCGGGCATCACTGCTGTATGCCTTTGATGCGTAGGTTGGGAGTTCCCGCCACGACGCGCGCTTCCCTGGGCCTGTATAACACGAAGCAGGAGATCGATCGGCTAGTTTCCGGCGTAAGGCGTGTCAAGGAGATGTTCGAATGAGTTTAGAGCTACGAGAGCTTTATCAGGAAGTTATCCTCGACCACAACCGCCGCCCTCGCAACCGTGGCAAGCTCGAAGAGCCGACTGGCTTTGCCGAGGGGCACAACCCTCTTTGCGGTGATAACATCAAGGTGTACCTTCACACCAATGAGGGGCGAGTCGCCGAAGTCTCTTTCGAAGGGTCCGGATGCGCTATCTCGACGGCAAGTGCGTCGTTGATGACGGAAGCGATCAAAGGCAAAACGCTCGAAGAAGTCGAGGCCGTCTTCCGGGAATTCCAGTCGATGGTTACCGCTACCGGCGAGGCAGAGGAGCACCCCGATCTCGGCGATCTCGAAGTATTTGGTGGAGTCCGCGAATATCCAGTCCGAATCAAGTGTGCGACTCTTCCCTGGCACACCCTCAAAGCTGCGCTCCAAGGCGAAGAAGAGAAGGTGAGCACGGAATGAGAAGCATTTCGGATTGTGCGGTATTACTGAGTTGCGGTATCCGAGGCTCGATCCCCGTCACAAGTGGGGGTGGCCTGTATGCCTAAACCTATCGAGTCGACTACAGACGCTCCCAAGCATGGATTGACGTCAATCCAGCGATCGCTGTTTGAAGCCGAAGTGATCGAACAGATCCGGATGGTCTACGATCCCGAGATCCCTGTCAACGTGTACGATCTGGGGCTCATCTACGATATTCAAGTGGACGACGATAAGAACGTCCATCTCCTAATGACGCTTACATCTCCGGCATGCCCGGTAGCAGGGTCGTTACCTGGTGAAGTTGAAAGCGCCGTAAGAGGCACCCCCGGCATCGGCGAGGTCTCAATCGAACTCACCTGGGACCCGCCGTTTACCATAGATCGGATGAGCGAAGAAGTGAAGCTCATCTTGGGGATTGACTAGATATGAAGTTCTCTGCCCAAGAAGAGTACGGTTTACGGTGCCTGCTTCAAATTGCCCGCCTTACCGGTGACTCGAGCATGACAATTCCCGAAATCAGCAAACTCGAAGGACTGACACAACCGCATGTTGCCAAGTTGATGATGATTCTCCGAAAGGGCGGTTTTATCAAGAGCACTAGGGGACAGTCCGGTGGCTACACACTCGCTCAGTCCGCAGATAAGATCGTCCTTGGCGACGTCCTAAACGCACTGGGCGGGCGATTGTATGACGAAGAGTTCTGCGGCAAGCATTCCGGCCATCACAGCATCTGCACCCACGCTATCGACTGCAGCGTCCGCTCCGTTTGGCAGATCGTTCAGACCGCCGTCGACGATGTCGTCTACAAGATAAGCCTCGCCGACCTGATGATTCAGTCCGAGCCGACTACCAACGTCACGATTTTCAGTGAGCCGAGAAGACTCCAACCCGTTCGTTCATGACCATGGAAAGCACGAAATCCCAAGATACCGACATCTTTCCCATTACGATCACCGAAAAGGCGATCAACCAAGTGAAGCGGCTCGTCGCCAAAGACGGTCGTCCAGACGTTTTCCTTCGCCTTGGCGTCAAGGGGGGCGGTTGCAGCGGCCTTGAGTACGTGATGAAACTCGATGTGGTCAAGAAGCCGATCGACCTTGAGCACGAATTCGACGGGGTTCAGGTCGTTTGCGACGCCAAGTCTGCCGTTTACCTTCGCGGTAGCGTGTTTGACTACACTGGCAATCTGATCGGCGGCGGATTCAAATTTGACAATCCAAACGCCGGGAAGAGCTGTGGCTGCGGTACGAGTTTCATGCCTAAGGCCTCCTAGTTTCCCTTCATATGTTCCTCATATTGCGCTGACATCCTGACAGTAGTGGATTCGGTCGTACGCGAATCCCATTCGATTACAGAGGAAGATCGCAGTGGATCGTCTTCGCACGGGTGGAACACGCCTTCATTTCTAGCAGTCCTCCATCCGTACCCGGAACCATGTCGGATTAGGAGGCTTGAGATGCTGTCAGAGAATTGTGGGGGCGAACGGAATCGATCGTTTGTCCTGTCTCGAAAGATTTGGGGATACCTTAGTGCGGCGGCGATAATGCTGATCGTTGTGTTAACGGTATTAGGCTGTGGAGGCGGTGGTTCAAGCGGATCGAGCTCAATTCAAGTTGTTGTTCAAATCACTCCGACAAGCGTGACCCTTGCCCCTGGTGGCAGCAGAACTTTTGCCGCCACCGTTACCGGATCGACAAACACCTCAGTGACCTGGACCTGTTCGGCCGGTACAATCGACCAGTCGGGAACCTACATTGCCCCGACAACAACCGGCTCCTACACGGTTACCGCCACCTCAGCAGCCGACCACAGCGTCAAGGCTGTCTCCCAGGTCACCGTAAGTTCTTCCTCCGTAGTTTCGGTGACGATCAGCCCAAGTTCAGAGTCTGTCGGGCTAGGCGGACAGGTTCAATTCGCGGCAACGGTTAGGGGTTCGACGAACACTGCAGTGACCTGGTCGACGACGTTGGGGAAGATCGACAGTAACGGACTTTTCACGGCTCCAAACGCAGCATCCAGTTGTACGGTTACCGCGACAAGCGTGGCCGATTCATCGGCATCGGCAAAGGCAATCGTTACCGTAACTTCTGTCGGAGTTCAAATCACTCCATCCGCGCCTTCAATCGGGACGAACCAATCGCTTCAATTCTCTGCAACTGTAACGAATGCGTCCAGTCAGGCGGTGACATGGACGGCAACGGGCGGGACGATCTCCAGTTCGGGTCTGTACCACGCAGGGTCGGCCGCCGGAAGCTATTCGGTAACTGCGACTAGCGTTTCCAATCCATCGAGCTATGCGACGGTCACCGTGACAGTTAACGCCATTTCAGTATCCGTTACTCCGACGACGGCAACGGTTGTCACGAGTCAGACCCAGCAGTTCTTGGCCAAAGTGACAGGGACAAGTTCGACGGGAGTGTCCTGGACGACTACTGGCGGAACGATTAACTCCTCCGGTCTTCTTACCGCGCCAGCGACTTCGGGAACCATTACGGTCACCGCAACAAGCACGGTGGACACGACCGCCAGCGCATCGTCAACGGTAACGGTGGTCCCGCCTTCGAGCTACTTCTACGACTTCAGCAGTGGAGTTCCGAGCAACTGGACGCCGACTACGAACGAGAGTACGCCATCTGGCGTGAAGTTCCTGGGCAGGATTAGCGGGACGAACACTGCCCAATTGGTGCTCGACAGTTTGACGACTCACTCGTCGGTGACAGTTACTTTCGACCTTTTCGTAATAGGGGCATGGGGCGGAATCCCAAGTTCGGCGACCTTGGGCGTTTCGATCGGCGTTGACGAGCAAGGGAATGTCGGGAGGCAGCGGCTGGCCGTCCAAAGTTCCCGAAACCGTCACTGTGCCGTTTCCTGTCACAGATCCGGTCAACCTTAGTTCGCCGGAGCGAACGGCGCCAGCTAGAGCAGAGCGCATCGCCTTAAAGGCGTTGAGCGGTGTCGTGGCTTGCGCGGTTCCTGGAGCGAGCAGGACGGCTCCGATAATTGCTGCGGTCAGCGCTGAGGATGAAATTAGGATTTTCTTCATTGTTGGTTCTCCAAGAAATCGAGCCAGGATCGATGGCTGGCTTGGTTGCGATTCGAGTCGCTCGGAAATGCGATGCCGTAAGTTGGACGGAACTTCGATTGGGCCATCCATTCGAGATTCAATCGAACGGTGAAACAAGATCTCTTCACGGCAATTCGCACAGTCCATCAGGTGCCGACTGATCTCCTCGCGCTGCTGGGAAGGGACCTCACCGCGTAAATAGCGGGCGATCAGGGGCTGAACGGTCTCACATTTCATGATTGAGTGGCACCTCGCACTGGGATTCGACTTCCCAAGCTTTCGAACCGAGCAAGCCGCGCAATTGACGAACTGCAGTGTGCACCCGAAAGTACATCGTTCCGACGGGAACTCGTAGCGCCTTCGCGGCCTCCGCATGGGTGAATCCCTCTCCCTTTACAAGAAGGAACGCCTCTCGCAAGGGATCCGACAGGGTGCTTAGGGCTTCCGCCAACTCGAAGTCTTCGAATTTGAAGGAGGACGCTACTTGCCGGAGGCTCTCAAGTCGGTCTTCCGGAACCTGGTTTTTGCGCTTGCGCATCCGCCATTGGTTGAGGACGATGGCGCATAACCAAGTTCTTTGAGAACTATCGCTGCGATATTCGCCCAATTTCCGAAACGCTTGCGCGAACGCCTCCGCCGTTATGTCTTCAGCGTCGTCGCGATTTCCGCAAAGCCTAAGTGCAAACCGGTAAACCGGAGTTGCATTCTCGGCATAGAGGATTTCAAATGCGATTCTGCGCTGGTCGTCGTGCATTGCTGGCTCAGACTGAGGATCGAATTCGACCCTCAATCAATTGGATGCAGATGCGCCGCGATTCCTTGGGTCTGTCCTTGGAATCTCCTAAAGAGCATCTCCAGGCAAACCGTTATTGGCAATGACGTCTCGATACCAGTAAGCGCTATCCTTCGGTGTTCGCTTCTGTGTTTGGTAATCGACGTGTACCAAGCCAAAGCGGAATCGGTGTCCTTCCTGCCACTCGAAGTTATCCATGAACGACCATTGGAAGTATCCGTCTACCTGAACGCCGTCATCGGCAGCCCGTTCGAGCGCGCCTAAATAGCGAGTCAAGAAATCGATTCGCTGGGGATCGTGGACCTTGCCGTCGACGGCGACCCAATCGGAAATCCCGATTCCGTTTTCGGTCACTACGATCGGCTTTCCATACCTTTCGTAGAAGAATCTCGGACCCCAATAGAGCGACTCCGGACTCACCGCCCAATGGTAAATCGTTCGACCAATACCGAGGTGGTGAGGCACTTCGACAGGATTCCCGGTGATCGGATCCGCGCGGACGACATCGGCGTTATAGATGTTCGCCCCAAAGAAATCCAGAGGCTGACTCATCGTTTCCATGTCTCCTGCCTTCGGAATCGGCGCGTCGGAACCATACAGCTCAAGCTCCGGTCGCGGATACTCGCCGAAGAAAACTGGGTCGTTCCACCAACTGTTGTTCCAGACCGTCTTGAACGTCGACGTGAACGTCGCTTCGCGAGCGGCATCGATGTCTGCAGGCGAATCGGTCTCGGGCGAGCAAGGGGCGCCGACTGGAGCCCAACCTATCCGGGTGGGTTTGGCGCTTCTGGCGCGGATGACTTGGACGGCCCTGCCATGAGCGAGCATCGCGTGGTGGCCGGCGAGCAGCACTTCCTTGAAATTGAGCTTGTATCCAGGGGCATGTCGACCTTCGTAAAGACCGAGACCGATAAAGCACTGGGGTTCGTTTAGGGTCATCCAACTGGCAACCCGATCGGACAGTTTGTCGACGACGATCTGGGTGTAATCCGCAAACCAGTCTGCTGATTCTCGATTCAGCCATCCGCCTTTCAAATGAAGTTCATATGGCAGATCCCAATGGTAGAGAGTCAGGTGGGGCTGAATACCCTTTGCGAGCAACTCGTCGAGCAACCGATCGTAAAAGGCAAGGCCCTCTTGGCTCACTCGGCCGGTGCCTTCCGGCATGACGCGCGGCCATGAGATCGATAGCCGATAGTTCGGAATTCCCAGATCCCGCATCAGACCGACATCTTCGCGATATCGGTTGAAGTGATCGCAGGCGATGTCTCCATTAGATCGGTCGTGGATTGCGCCCGGACGCTCGCAGAACATATCCCATACGCTGCTGCCGCCGCCTGTGTTCTTTGGAGATCCTTCGATTTGGTAGGCTGCCGTCGCGACGCCCCATTGAAAGTTGCTTGAAAAAGGCATTTCTTACTTGAAGTATGCCTAAACGACGCCGACCGGTTTGGGTGATTTTCAGCTAATCAACACATTTTCGGTTGGGGTTTCGTATGCTATTCGGCAATGACGAATTCCGAGTTGGCAAACCAGCTGCGAGACCTACGCGATTTTCTGATTATTGCGGGATATGAGGAATCCCACGCCACTCGATACACACAGATCGCCCGGTACATCGAGAAATTGGCGGAGCCGATCGAAGACATGAAGCGCGAGCATAGGCTCTCAGAGATTCCCGGTGTAGGGAAGCTGGTAGCCCAGTACATTCGCGAGATCATGGAAGACGGCGTCAGTTCAAAGCAGAAGGAGTGGGAAGAGTTCGCTCCGATCACCGTTTTGGAGCTCGTCAGGATCCCAGGATTGGGGCCAAAAACGGCGCGGAAGCTTTACCAGGAGTACGGCGTGGAGAGCTTTGCCAAGCTAAAGCAGGCCGACGAAGCCGGCATTCTTCAGGAAGTTCAGGGAGTCGGCCCCAAGCTTATCGAGGCGATCCGCAGTCACAGACCAGGAGCCTAGCCGTCCATCGGCGTCCGAAGCACGACGTCGAACCGGCGTCCTCCAAGGTAGCTTCCATCGCACATCAGGTCGACGTTGTAAGTTCCCGGCTCCTGGATAACGACTCCGTTCAGTTCAAAAACGATGTCGTATGCGGCGAGGGGATCGAACGTCGGGAATGGTGCGCCTATCGAAGCTACCTCATGTCCAGAAGGCGATCGAATAATCAGACGCATATCAAGCGTTTGAGCGGCGTTTGTAATCGAAGCAAGCACGACCATCCGCGGATGGATGATCGGGACGGAAGGAACATGAATCGCATTGAAGAGCCCAATCAGCGATTTGTTGTTGGTCCGTTTATCCTCGATGCACTCGTTACAGAGCACGATCGCTACACAAACGGGAGCCTCAAATGCGCCACTCATCGAACTCATTATGCCTGCTCCTATCGCTATTCCTAACAAACACGTCGACCAGTGATGGCTAGATCTTGGATAAGTCGGGGCGTCGGCGATGGAAGTCGAATTGATCTTGGACGTACTTGGCAACGGCAATCAATTCGTCGTCGCGGTAGAGCCTGCCGACGAGAGACCGAGCAACGCTGTTGCCGTTACCGTCGTCCCCGAATGGAAGCGCGACTTGAGGATGACCACAGTAGTTGCAGTGTCCCAAAGTGGCGCCGAGGACTCCGTTGCCTACCAGGATATCCAGATCGCCTAGCTCCTTCTCGAACTTATGCATCAGGAGGGTTCGCGCCCTTTGAGCCTGCACGTACTCGACTGCCGGAACGTACCGACTTGCTCGGAAAGTCTCCGGCCAACTTGAGTTCTTGAGGCCATGAATCTCTTCGCCACGGGTGAAAGCGTCGAAAGCAGAGCCAGCTTCAACGTCGAGGATCTGGTTGATTCCGTCTGGAATAGGAGTGAATCGAACCGCCTTGACGCTTGCGCCCGCATTGAGGAGCACTTTAACGACAGGGTCGGCCGCCATCGACGACTCCGCGCCAACCCAACCGACTTTTAGCTTCTTGAAATTGATGTGATGCGGGTATTCGAACGATCGGTCTACGGATGCCAGATCGCGCGGATCGCGCCCGCAAATAGCCGCGAAAACGAGAGCGCAGTCCTCGACCTCACGGCAGATCGGACCGACTTTGTCCATTGTGTAGCTCAAGCCCATTGCGCCGAATCGACTCACTCGACCGTAAGTCGGCCGGAATCCAGTGACCCGGCAACGGACGCTCGGCGACGTAATGCTGCCGTAAGTCTCGGTTCCGATCGAGAATCCTAAGAGGCCGGCTGCCGTTGAAGAGGCGGAACCAGCGCTGGAACCACTAGAGCCTTGCTTAGGGTTCCATGGGTTTTTGGTCGTCCCCTTGAACCAGACATCGCCTTGAGCGAGTGAACCGCAACTGAGCTTAGCAAGAAGGATGGCTCCCGCTTCCTGGAGCTTTTCAACGACGGTTGCGTCGTAATCGAAAACTTGGTGCTCGTAAGGCCCTGCCCCCCAGGTGGTCGGAATCCCCTTCGTGCTGAACAGATCTTTGATGCCGTACGGAATTCCATGAAGAGGCCCGCGATATTTGCCCGACTTGATCTCGGCATCTGCTGCTGCAGCTTGCGACAGGGCGAGTTCTTCGGTCAAGTTCACCACGCTCAGCAGCTTGTCTCCGTAGCGCTTCAGACGTCCCAGGTAGATCTGTGTGAGTTCCATGGAAGAGAGCTTTTGGGTTCGCACGAGGTGAGATAGCTCGCGAACCGACAAGAATGCGATTGCGTCGGAGTCGGTCGGGCGATCGACGTGAGGGTCCGAGTTTCTGGCGTGAACGCGCGATCCGGCGATCGAACCTCCGCCGAGAGGATGGAATGTCGTCGAGGGTTCCGTAGTTGGTTCGATCGGCTGCTTTCGAACTGTCCCGAACCCGTTTCTGGCAGAACGCACTTCTGCCATGACCCGCTTTCGCTCTTCATCCGAGAACGAGATCCCTGCGATTTTCTCCATCGATTTGAGATCGTCCAGGGTGATTTCGTCGCCAGGAGTTCGCGCCTGCCCTGCCAACGTCGAAGGGAAGGCGGTAGCTGCGGCAGCAACGAGCATCGTAGTCAAGACTTCTTTTCGGGTTAAAGGGTGTTCCATCGCTATGCTCGTCGAAATTCAACGCGGCACGTTGCGGTTCCTGCCCCGGTATGCTTCGATCGATGACCGACCCCGTACTTAATGAGCTCGTCAACCTGTGCCTTAAACTGGGCTCGCCGACTGCCGACCTCGCGATTCTCGGCGAAGGTAATGCAAGTGCTAAAGTCGGCGAAGGTCAGTTCTACGTCAAGGCGAGTGGGTTCTCCATGTCGAATATCACTTCGACCGGGTTCGCTCTCGTGAATTCCCGTCCTATCCTCGAGGCCCTTGACGGCCCCGACCTCAGCGACGCAGCCGTTCGATCACTCCTTGCCGAAAGTCGCGCCGAACCGTCTCGTGATCCGACACCTTCGGTTGAGACGTTTATGCACGCTTATCTTCTAAGCCTGAGAGACGTTAACTTCGTCGGGCACACTCATCCGACACCCTTAATCAGCCTCCTTTCGATTGAGGGATGCGAGCAGATTGCCAAGCAGCGATTATTCCCAGACGAGATCGTGTGTTGCGGGCCCGCAACCGCATTCGTGCCTTACGTCGATCCCGGTCTCCCCCTTGCACGTGCGATCAAGGCGAGCGTAGAGAATTTCATCGACGAGTACGGCATGGTGCCAAAGACGATCTGGCTTCAGAACCATGGGTTGATCTGCCCCGCCAAGTCCGTGCGCGACGTGGAAAGCGCCAGCTTTATGTCGATCAAAGCAGTAAGGGCATGGATTGGCGCACTGTCGACGGGGCAAAAGATGCGTCCTCTGACCCAGGGTTCCATTGAGCGGATTCATACCCGCCCAGATGAGCATTACCGCCAGAAACTGATCTGACGCCTATTGGCCGTCGATCAATTTCGGCGTAATCAGGAAGACGGTTTCGACCTTCTTCTTATCGGTGGTTCGTTGAGTGAATATCTCGCCTACCAACGGGATGTATCCAAGGAACGGTACACGCACAATCTGTCGGCTCGATGTGTCTTGAATCAATCCAGCGATGATGATCGTTTGACCCGATTTGACGCGAATCGTAGTCGCCGCCGTCCTAACGTTCGACGTTGGATTACCGTTTACGTTTAGCACCGCATCGCTGACCGAAGGGTCAAGTTGCATCGTGATCATTCCGTCGTCTCCGACGATTCCCGTGAATTTGAGAATGACGCCGGTGTGAATGAGCTGAATCTGGCTCGTGGGATAGACAGTACTACCACTAAGCAACGAGTAGTAAGTGTCCTGACCTACGTTCACCGTCGACTCGATGCCGGCGGTGGCGATCAAGTGCGGATTAGCCCGCAACGTCATCTTGTGGTTCGTCATCGCTGCCTGAACTTTGAGCATGTCCGGTACCGCGGCAGCGGTATAGGTGAGGCTCAAATCGGTTCCAAGCGCTGTGTTACCTTTTGCCCAACTGAATCCAGAGGACAAAGCATCGTCGACGCTGATCTCCGTAACCATCGCCTCAACGCTGATCTGCTTCCCAGGTCTGTCCGCTTTCTCAATGTCGGCGAGGATCTTTTCGAGTAGCTGCTTGGGAGCACAGACGCCGATCGTGTTCGACTTGGGATCAATCGCGACGTAATTCTTGTATGAGGTGCTGAGCACGGCTTGGATCGTCGCGGCGGTGCGGTTCTTAACGCTGTAAATCTTGGTTTCTGCAAAGCGAGGGAATAGTGCCGCGTCCGCAGTAGCCTTGCTAATGATATAGAAGCCGGGAGCTTGCTGTTTCCAGTAGGCGCCTGCCATCAAGGCAAGCTTGTCGACGGCGACATCGATTGGGTCGCCCTTGAACTCGATGGTGATGTTCTGCTCTTTAACGGTGTCGTCGGGAACGATCGTCACCCCTGCAAGGGCAGCGACTTCGCTCATAACCTGCTTGATGTCTTCTCCGGTGAAGCTATTCGTTACCGTGCCGTCCGGTGTCGTCGACTTGGGAACCGGAGTCGAAGTTGTCGGACTCGAAACCGTCGGGGTTACCGTCGAAGCGGGGATCGTAGTCGTTTTCTGATCGGTCGCCTTATGGTCCGCAGGCTTAGGATCGGTCGCTTTCTGGTCGACAGGTTTCCCTGCAGGAACAGATGGAGGAGGACCGTCTTTCTTTGGAAGCACGTCGGCCTTGATCGGTCCTTGGTCGTCGATTTTGGTCGTAGCCTCGACCCTAACCGAAGTCGCGACGAGGCGATGCTCACCTTGTCCAGAGTCTTTCACTCCACGGAACTTCGACATGGCGGCAGCAACTAGCGACGATGAGAAGGAATGCCGACCTAAGGTTGTCGCCTCCGTCATCGTGATTCCGCTGGCAACGAGGATTGCCGCAGCAGCGTGATACTTAAGGCGGTTCATTTAAGACCTCCGGTCTTTGTCTTCTTGGGTGGAGTCGTCGTCTTCTTTGCCGCAGGAACAAAGAACGGAAGTTGCTTAATCTCCGAAATAGGCTGTCCATCCTTTTCGGCATATTGGTATTCAAGCCTAACCGTATACGCTCCCGGTTTCAGATTGGGGGGAAGCATGAGCCGGTTGTGGAGCGTTGCTCCCGGCAGGATTCCACCGTCGCCGAGAGGCGGGACTTCGAGCTTGGCGATTGCCGTAAGGCCGGCTTCCATAATCGATGCGTTGACCTTAGGTAGAAGCGCGATATTCCCGTTGTTCGTCACTTCGTAGTCGGTGCTGATCGGGATGCTCCCGACCTTGCCGACTTCTCCAGGCGTGATCTCAAGCTTCGGATTCTCAGTTTTGGGAACTCGAATGCTGCCGTAGATCTCTTGTGAAAGCGAGTCGTGAGCCGTACTCACCGCCGATATAGCAAACCACGTGTCGCCGGTAGCTCCGCTGGCGACCGATGCTTTGACCCTGAGAACTGCAGTTCCCCGCGGCGGAATGACCAATGTCTCTGGAGAAAGCTCGACTTGAAGCGGTTCGATGGCTTTGTCCTCCAAAACTTGAAATAGCCCATTGTTCGACTGGCTCAATCGATGGACCGTAACAGCAACTGTCAATTGGTTAGCCGTCTGGTTTGTGAATTTGATCGTCTGCATCCGGGTCGCACCGGTTGGCATACTGCCATGGAAAACGGGCGGGTCCACGGTGAACGGAGGTAGCGAGATGACAGCGCCTGGAGTCGCAGGAACGGCCTTTCCTTTCGTAACGACGTATGCAGCCGTGATCGGTCGAAACGTCTGCAGGTTGACTTGACATGTCACTTGAACCTGATACTGCCCATCAGGAAGTTTCTGGGGAAGCGAAAAGCTAAGTTTTCGTTTACTCTGCGGATAGAGGTTTCTATCGGCATCGGTGCGAGTTGCGACGAGTCGTCCAGTGGCGTCTCTTACTTGAGCAGTGGCGCCGATGACAGTGAACACATCGCCGTCGTTGACAAACGGCATGGTAATGGTCGTCAAGTTGGACTGAACGTCGAGGGTCGGTGAACCGAACTTCAACTCCGGTTTTGGCAAACTGCCTATTCGAACAATGATCGGAATCTGGTACTGAGCATGGATCTTGTTCGGATTGCTGGGATCTACAGTTGGCTCGATCGTTCCCAGGCAATAATAGACGCCGTTAAGCGTGCCCTTCGGGACCGTACACTTCAGGGGAATCGTGAAATTGGAGGTTGACGCAATCGTCTTTTCGTACGTTTTGGTTGGGAACCAATCCGAACAATCGAACTTGTTGGCTTTGTCTAGATTTGGCCCATACGTCCAGTCTGAATAAGTGACCGAGTGGATGGTAAGCGTCACCTTAACTGGCGTCATGTCGAGGTTCTGGATCTCGACCGGTAATGCCAAAGCCGCACCGGCATGACCGGTAGCCCGGTACATCACTGGCGCAATAGCCATGCCCCTAAGCCCCTGAACTTCGGTTTGGGCCGCAGCGCACACAACAAGGGCGGCTAAAGTGGCTTCGCAGAGAATGGAGCGGTATAGGGCTTTAAATAGGTTTGATTTAGTTAATCGTAACACCGATATTTCCAGTTCCTACTAGCGTGCTTGCACCTGTTGCCTGACCGGTCAAATTCAAAGTACGACTGATCATCAGCACCAAATTTCCGTCCGCCGGAATCTGAGCCAAGTTCACAGCCACCGTTTGCCCGTTGAATGCCACGTCCGTTCCTGAGACAGGACCGGACACCAGCGCCCCAACGTGCGCAGGAGTACCCTGGTAAAGCGTCATCGTATAGGTGACACTTCCCATTGCTCCTTCAGACGAATTACCCAGCAGCAAAGGCTTAAAAGAGTTTGCAGAGAAGGTTAGCGCTCGATTTGTTGTGATGCTAATGAAGTTCGATTGCGACTGACTAGTCGCGCTCCCGATCCCCGTTACGTAGAACACTCCTCCAAAATTCCCACTGATATTCACATAAGAGGGGGCATTTTGGCCGGGTCTGCGTCCCGTCTTGGAAGCCATTTGTGCTTCGGCGACGGCAGGCGTTTCCGGCATGGTTTTGCTTTGCGCGGCCTGACTAAGGGCTTCTATCGCTAAAGGGTCGTACGCAAAAACGCGTACAGGCCGTGCCCGCTGTGGGCCTGGTCCGTTAGCCAAAGCAACTACCATCAAAAGTGCGTGAGTAAACATTCCTAATTCATCGAGCAGGACGTATCGGAACTACCCCAATATGCTACATCGCATCACCTACATTTTGAGGCACTTGACCGTTTAAGCGAGTCACAGCTTTGGGTGACAGCCTGGAGATATCATAGGCAATGCCCTCGCTGACTCGTATCGCCAACACATCGATCGCGCTCGGCGCCCTTTGTGGCGTATCGCAAGGAGCGTCGGAGCCACCGAACGGCCCCGCCGAAATCCAGATTGCTAAGGCAGAACGGTCGATTGAGATCAGGTACGACGGTCAACGGGTATTCGAAGGTCGTTATTCTCTAGATTCCCATCTAGACCTTTTGGACAAGGTCGATCTACGTGTTACGAGCGAGACCGGAGCGCGTGGTGAAGTGACTCAGCACATTGCCCTGTCTGCGCCCTCAGGTACCCAGGTGATTCTCGAAGGGGTCTTGGCTTGCTCGACCCAGGCGTTTCCTGCGGAGACGGCTTCTCCGGCTCAGGAACGATTCAAGCTAGTTCGGAACTCAGTCGGGCTCTCGTCGAACCTCCGGAACAATGCCGTTTATGACCGAAAACGGGATTGGATGCTCGAGGGAAAGGGAGAAACCCAGATCAAGCCAGTTGGCCCAGGCAAAGCATCAAGGGAATTCAAATGGATTTCGAAGGGTGCAGAAGTCAACCTGACCTTCCGGCCGCGCTACTACCAGAAGCACAAGAATCTCCCCTACTTCAGACCGTGGGAGTACGACGTTTGGAAAGGTTCTGTCACCGGATGGTGCTCATGGTGGGCGTACATGGCTGACGTAACCGAGAAGGACGTCGAAGAAGTAAGCCAAGTATTTGCAGACAAGCTTCGGGATTTTGGCTACAGCTATATTCAGATCGACGACGGCTACCAGTCGGGCGCAGGTGGGTTGCCAAAAGACTGGTTGCACACCAACTCCCATTTCCCGAGCGGGCTCGAACATCTCAGCAAATCGATTCAAGATAAAGGTCTCGACCCCGCCTTGTGGCTAAACGTCCACTTCGGAGACGAAGCGTTCACAAAGGCGCATAAGGACTGGTTCATTCAGGATCGCAACGGGAATCCCCACAAGGGGCCTTGGATCGACTTTGGGCTTGACGGCTCCGTCAAGGACGCCATCGACACCGTCGTGCGCCCGACCTATCGCGCAATTCACAAGATGGGTTGGCGATACATCAAAGTCGATGCCCTGAGACACCTGCTGTACGACGCCACCTATCCTCGGAAAGAATATTTCGAGAACAAGGGGATTCGCGGGGAGAATGCGTTCCGCGACTACTTGACTGCAATTCGCGAAGAGGTCGGGTCGGGTACATACATGCTTGCCTGCTGGGGCGTGCTTCCGGAAGTGATCGGCATAGCTAACGCATGTCGATTGGGTGGCGATGGATTCGGTCCGTCGACGTTGCAGCAGTACACGTCTTGGAACAACGTCGTTTGGCGCAACGATCCCGACCATTGCGATGTGAAACCGGTCGACCACGCTACCGGCAAATACGTCGACGGCGAGGAGAAGATTCGCCCTGTTCTCGTTTCGATGGCAGGAGCGCAGCTTTTACTTAGCGACAAGCCTGACGTCTACCGTGACGATGCGAACCTCGAAGGGGTCAAGCGTTCCAGTCCGATCCTGTTCGCCGTTCCTGGGCAACTTTACGACTATGATTCGACAAAGACTGATCACTTGAAAGAGGGGTTTCGGAACACGCGGGGAGGTGCTGACTCAGGACCGATCGACGCCGATCAGCGCGGCGAGGTCTGCCCGTGGTGGATGCTCGATATCAACCAGCCGTTCGAGTCGTGGACCGTTCTGACGCGAATGAACTGGCATAGCACGTTGCTTGACCGGACATCCGTAAAGCTAAGCGATATCGGTCTTGCACCAGGAAAATACTCGGTTTTCGAGTTCTGGTCGAAGAAGTACCTGGGCGATTTTGAGAATGAGTTTCCTGCTTCGGCACTCGCGCCGAAGGACGTCGCAACCTATTCCATCCGGAAAACGCTCAGTCGTCCGCAAATCCTTTCGACAAGTCGACATATCAGCCAAGGTGGCGTCGATCTCCTGTCGGTGAATTGGAAAGGACGTGTCTTGAGTGGCTCAAGCAATGTCGTAAAGCACGATGCGTATAGCATCTATGTTCGACTACCGGAGGGGTATTCGGTGAAGTCGGCGAGTTTCGCAGGCAAGCCCGCTGAATTACGCGTCGAAGATCAGGTTGCCGAAATTAAGCTGACGCCGGAATCGACGGGGCCAGTGAGATGGAGAATTGAGTTCTAAGGAGTCGCCGGCTTGATCCGGTCGGTGACTTCGATGAACTTAAACGGCGTGCTCCAGCCGGAGTAGTAGCTTCGATCCTGTAGTTTTGGAAACTGATCGCCAAAAAGTCCGTTGAAGACGATCCTAAACGAATTCACCGGCGTAATGCCGTCATACAGTTTCTCTCGCACTTGGGGCGGAACAAAAAACGCATTGAGATTGGGGAAGCATTCGTTCAAGTCGGTTTTCTCAACCAGTTCTTGGTCCAATTTGAGCTTTGAGCCGTGATCGCCTTGGATGATGATTACTGGCGGCTTCTTACTAGATTTGAGGATCTTGTCGACTGCGTCGAGCATCAGATTGCTGAGGTAGGTTGCTTGCCCTCGATAGCCGGTTGCGTACTCTTCCGGAGTGCCACCATTCTGATAGAAGTGATTGCCGTCAACGATGGTGTATGCCATCGATTTTGGCTTTACAGCCTCTCCATTGGGGCCAAATACAAACGGTGGATGCGGGGCTAATATGTGAACAAAAAAGAACCTAGGTTGCGTGCCGCCTCGAGTGGCATCGACCATATTCTCGATGGCCGATTTGAGCATTATCCGTCTCGATACAAATTGAGATGTGGAGCCTAGCCCACTTTCGCCGGGAAGTGGCGTATCCGCCATCAGAAAGCCGGCAAACAAAGAAATGCCTTTTGTATCCTGGAGCCATAGGTCGGCTGAACTTGGATGCACGGCCGGAAATCCTGTGGTCATCGCTTCGTACCGATAACCCACCTTCCTCAGGTAGGTTGAAACGCCGCTCTTGTCGATGAGTTTGTCGAGGACATTGCGATTCTCGCCCTGCGATTTCAGATCGGGGACAAGATTCGGCAAGTAATCCAAGTTCAACGAAGAAGCGAGAGATAGCTCCGTCTCACAATAGTTCGAACGCGCGTCCTTAGCCACATAAAAGCCGCGGTCCTCCAGCCCTTTGATGAACCAATCGTTCGAAAAGCCGATGACTCGTTTGAGTGCGTCGCTTCGGCCATAGCCGTCGAGGATGATGTAGTAGATATCGGGTCGGAGGCTAGTGTCCAACTTGGCCGCCTTAGAGCCGACTTCAACGATTGCTGTTCCACGCCATGCCGAAAACCAGGATGCCGCGATTGAGAAGATCGGTATCCCGGCAAGGGCGATCCCTCCCAAATTCATCGCGGTTGTAACCTGCTCAGTGCGCTTCCACTTCCAACACCCCAGGACTAATCCGACAATCAGAATGGCTACCCAAATCCAGAACAAGTCGGATTGGTTTCGGTACTGCAGCTTCATCGACTCAACGTTCTTGACGAAGTCCCAAAGATGCCCTTCGGCGAAGAAAACGACCACGCCAATCGATGCTCCGACTGCGCCGCGGGCGACACTTCTCAGGATGAGGCTAAGCAAGGCCCAGAAGATGCATGTGCCCATCAGAACGAATCCAAGCGGAACCGGAACGTCTGATGGAGGGATGAGAGCGGTGTTGAGCGAGTAGAGCGCCAAAACTGGGTAGATGGCAAACAGAAACGGGTGAAACGGCCGGCGCATCATGGTTGGTTCAGCGTCTCCGCATCAAGTAGAGGGTTCGAACCGTATCGACGATCTTCTCTTGCCGAACGACCTCAAAATGCTTACCAAACGCTTCCTCGAAGCCAGTTTGGGTGTAGCTCGGGAAGACGTCTTCGCGCGTCGAAAGTAGACGCTGAACTTGGGAATCCTCTTTCGGAACGAATTCGATGATCAGCGACTTGCCTGCTTTGGCAAAAAAGGCGGCGACATCGGCCAGAGGCACATTGTTTCCGATCGCGAGGTGATGAATGAGGGCGAGCGCCATCAGCGCATCGACCGGACCACGCTCAAGAAATGAATCCCGCTCGCGCAGAGACCATCCGATGGCTGGGCTGGGATTTGTCAGGTCTTGAAGCAAAGGCAGCATTAGCCGGTCGTCTCTTCTTCCCCGATAGTTTTTTTCGACTGCGGCAGGGTCTATGTCCCAGGCAACGGTAGAAAACCCTCGTGCAGTCGACAAGGCACTGAACTCGCCGTTGTTTGCGCCGAGATCCCAAACAGTCTGCGGGGCCGGCGAGATCCCGTCCAGGAACGCTCCAACAAGTTGGTGCTTGGTCGACATCGCTCCAGCCGAGTAATTCGTGTCCGAGTAGTAATCACCCCACTCGGTACCCTCGGGTTTCCATTTCAGGTTTTCAACAAGAGTTTGAAGGCTGTCAAGCAGGCCCATCAACGCATTCTTGCCGAACGTCCGTTTTGTGTCTTGGCGTGTCGTGTCGGACGCCTTGCCCGCCTGTAGCCGTGCATGCAGATGCAGATGCATCCCGATGCTTGGACTAAAGCGCGTCGACGGCTTGCTGATTTTGCTCGCGAGGTCGAGCGGTATTCCGTCGATGTAGCTTGCCGATAAGCGGGCGAGCCGAATATCGACATGACTCATCAAAACTAGCGGCGCCAAGAAGTGCTGGCAGAACTGACGGTATGGTTTCCAGGGTCGGCCCTCTTCGTACGGTTCGAACGAAAGTGTATCGATCAGCAGGGGCCGTGCATTGTGGAATTGGATATTGTACGCACTAGCATCTTTGAGGCACATTCCATGCTCAATGGCTCGACGCTGTATCTGCAACGTCGTCAACGCCGCATCTTTCAGTTGGCTGAAGCACCATTCATAGGGATAGGAAACGGTGCGTACCAAGTCTGGTTTTAGAACCGCGACCGCTTCGCTCGTTTTGGCCAGCTCGATGCCCACCTGCGTGTGTGGGATCAGCAACCCTCCTTGCGTCAGAACTTCGTATAGTCCCGATTTCATTAGGAGGGCTAGCGACTCGCTATAACATGTATTTACTTGCCGAAGCAGTACCCCGTCTTTACGATAAATGAACCCGCTAGGATCTCGGAATGACGCGCCTAGTTGCGAATCAGCCGACATGTGCAGCGGAGTCGTCGCCCTTGTGGAGATTCACTCGTCTAACAACTGCAGCCTTGAGGTTGCCGAATGCAGACTTTGCGAAATACACGCCGCCGAGCAGTCCGGCAAAGAGAATCTGAAGAAGGTAACTACCTGAGCCGGCATCGATGTAGGCGTTTGCGGACTGGCAGATCGTTAACAAACATCCACACGCTAGGGCAAGGTTTAAGGCTCTATTAAAAAGTTTCATGTTTACTAGTTTCGACGAAGATACACTGCTAGTGTTTAGTGTAATGGGCCCTTCGGCGGTTAGAATTCTCTTAGGTGCCTTAAAGAAATTCTGGCTAAGTTCCACGCAATTTTACGCGTGGGTACAAAGACCTATTCTGAACCCAATTTGAGGGGGCTGAGCCCATAGCGATATGCTTCTTCAGTCAACAGGCGAAGGTCGATTTTCTCAGCGTTTTTGTTCGGAAAAGAGGGCGAGATCCGCGCTCCAGCGCTGCCCCAGCAATAACCCGAAAAACCTCCGAACGAGGGGATAACGGCGAAATAGCTCCCTGTGGCGGCAAAGACGGATCCGAACAGGTTAAGGATATGCTCAAGCGAGTATGGGCAGAACACGAGGTTGTCGGCTTGAGTGACGACAATTCCATTTGGACTGAGGGCAGCTAAGCAGTCGCGGTAGAACTCTGCGGTAAAGAGCTGCTCACTGAGACCGCCATCCTCTTCTTCGTATACGTCGGTGCTGTCGACGACGATCAAATCGTATTTCCGCGTAGTGGCTTTTACAAATGCGAACGCATCCGTGATCTGGAGATTGACGCGAGGGTCCTCAAAAGCGCCATTGCTCACAAATGGAAGATGGGTTTTGGATTCCTCGACGACGCCGGCATCGATCTCTGCCATGTCGATCGACTTAATACTCGAGTGTTTGCATATCTCGCGAAGGACGCCGCCATCCCCACCGCCGACGACGAGGGCCGTCTTCGGTTCATCCATGGAAAGGAGTGGGACTTGGACGAGGAATTCGTGATATGCCCGCTCGTCCAGCTCGGTGAGTTGGATGTGGCCGTCCAAAGTGAGAACCTTGCCGAATGCGTCGGTATCGTAAATATCGATCGTTTGGAACTCAGTCTGACGATGACTCAGGTGCGATTTGACCTGGACGGATAGCGAAAGCTTGTCGCTGCGAATGGGGATGGTTAAGTACTGGGTGTTCAAACTGCTTCCTGGGGGTAAACCTCTGATGGATTCACCTTCTTCCGGCTATTATGAAGCCCAACCGAACGGCGAAGTTCTGACGAATTATGGCGACGATAAGAGAAGTGGCAAAGGCGTGCGGTGTCTCCACGGCAACCGTGTCGCATGTCCTAAACGGACGTTTTGAGCGTGTCGGTGAGGAGACGCGGGCACGCGTCCTTTCCACGATGCGGAAAATGGGTTATCGACCGCCTCCGATGGAGGAGGGCCAGAAGGCGATAAACACGCGAAACCTCGGGTTTATGGCAGAGGACTTGAGCTACTCGCCGATCTTTACGAACTCCTACTTCGCTTACGTCCTCGACGGAATCCTCGAAGCTGCCGGCCTACAAGGTTGGAGCACGACGATCTTTATTCAGCGAATGTGGCATGCCAACATCGGCCAGGCAATTCGCCGTAACTACGACGGAAGGTGCGACGGGCTTTTGCTGATGGCGCCTGCATTCGAAAGTGAGACTGTGAACCTCCTTCACGAGAGGGGCGTGCCAATGGTGATGATCGGTGCGACCAGTTGGCTCAAGGGAATTTCGAGCGTCGACATCGATAACAGTGCGACTGCCTCAGCGGCGACGAACTACCTGATCGAACGCGGCCATCGACGGATCGGATATATCGCGGCGGGAAACCTCAGCATCAGTTCGAGAGAACGAGAAGAAGGGTATCGGCAAGCGCTATCCGCTGCTGGACTTGAGGCTCGGCCCGATTGGGTGTTTAGCCGTTGGAATCTCCGCGATCAATGGCCGGACGGACTGGTCGACGCCTTCATGGAAATGCCAGTAGCGGAGCGCCCTACGGCGTTTGTGGGCTGGAACGACGTCCTCGCTTCTCAAGTCGTTGCCGCATTGGCGGCACGCGGAATTGCGGTTCCCAAAGACGTCTCGATCGTGTCAATCGACGACGGCCCGGAAGCAAGCAAATGTATCCCGCCCCTAACGACGTTCCGCCAACCATTGCAGCTAATCGGCAAGAGGTCGGTCGAACTCCTAATCGACCACATAGGAGACGGGGGAAGATTCGCCGAAACGGTCCGCTTCTCAACTCACGTCGTCGAGAGGCAGAGCGTTTCGACGATTCGAAACCCCTAGTTAACCGGCCATTTGCCGACGGCGTGATCCAGCGTCGACAGAGCGATCGCAAGGGCCGCGATGGCGTTAACCTGATCCGTCTGTGCAGTCACCAGAGCAGCTTGAGCCGTGATGACTTCTTGGAATGTCGTGACACCCGCCTTATAGCGTCCCTGGGCAAGTCGGATCCCTTCTTGGGCGTCGGCAACTTCTGAACTTGCTACTGGAATCTGCTGTCGAGCGGCCTGGACTGCCACCACCGCATTGCTTACGTCGGAGATGACGGTTTGGGTCGCCTGACGAAGCTGCTGGGCGGCTGCCGTTTTCTCTGCTTGAGCTTGGCGAACTTTCCCTAATTGGAGACCGCCATCTAGGAGCGTCCAGTTCATAGTTAATGCAACGAAGGACGTTTGGCGATCGAATGGATTGGTCGCACCAAGGGTTTCAACTCCAGCTTGGAAGCTGATCGAAGGGGTATCGGTCTTTCGAGCGACCGACACCCCATACCCAGCCGCCTTCAATGTCTCGATAGAGGCCAGAATGCTAGGGCGGTGTTTGATCGCTTCGTCAACGAGCGAGTTCAGCTCGGTAGGAAGTGTGCGCTCATCCTCTTTGGAGATATCGACGACAATCGGAGTTCTGGGGTCGATGCCGAGGTCGTTTGCGAGTTTAACGCCTGCCGCTTTCTCGGACTGCTGCGATTGCAGCCACGCCAAAACGGACTGGGCGAGAAGCGTCTTCGCACTGACGAGGTCGACCGGCTCACCGGTTCCAGCATTGACGGTTGCCTGCGTAAGGTCAACCTGAGCTTGGCGATTCGTTACGTTGGCCTCTTGAACCTTGGTTTGCTGTTGGGCTTGAACGTAGCCGTAGAAGTCCTGCTTCGCCAAAAGCGCAACGTCCTGAAGGGTTTGATCGAAGGTTCGATATCCCGCATTTTCAACCGCCTGGGACTGCCGAACTTGATCTCGGGTCTTGTTGAAGTCGAAGATCAGTTGATTGAGGGTGAGTGTCCCGTCGATCGAGTTACTTGCGCCGCCAACAAGACCTTGCGAGCCTTGTGAATCGACTCGAGACTTCGTAATGCCTGCGTTGGCCGATACGGTTGGGTTAAGCAGAGACTGAGTTTGAAGAGCTTGACCGTGGAGGGCGTCGGCATTGGCCTTTGAGATCGCTACCTGTGGCTGATGAGCCAAGGCAATCTTGACCGCCTCGGCGGCCGTAAGCGGAGCGTTCGCAACGATCTCACCGTTTTTCGGGAGTCCGGGCAGGATCAAAGGCTTGAGCTTGGGCACGTCTACGGTTTTCGGCTGCACGGGCACCGTTTGCTGAGCCATCGCTATCGCTCCCAGACCTCCTATTAAGATTACAGACAACCAATGTTTGTTCATTTTTCTTCCATTACATAGGCGGGGGGTAAGGGGAGCTTTTGTTCCACTTCCGCTTCCATAAAAATGCTGTTATCGACGAATTCCGATGCTTCCGCACTCGCTTCAATCAACTCCTCAAGGAGAGCGATGAACTCGACTTGACGATCCACGGGCATGTTCGACATCACCGACTCGAGGCGATAGACGCGACGATCTCGTCGCCGAATCATATTCGCGCGTCCAAGCGGTGTTAGGGTTAGATGCTTAACGCGACGGTCCAAAGGATCTTCGACTCGGCTTACAAAGCCGATCGAATCGAGCCGGTTAGCCATCTGCGTTACCGCACTGACTGACAGGCCCAACTCTTCCCCTAAGTTCGAAGGAGTCCATGCCTTTAACGTCAGGAGCCTCAGCATTCGCATTTGTCCAACCGGAATGTCGACCAACGGATCGTTTGGATCCGGTTTGAATAGCGTTCTCAGTACCCTAGGGAGTAGTCCTTCAATGCGAATTGCGCGATCTCGAGTGCTGTCATCCAAGAGGTTTTTTCTCCGGAGCCGGTAACGGTTGATGCGGGTCAGGCTTCTTCTCGAAAGCTTCGATACTTGGCCCAACTCCCTCGGCGGGAGCTAGGTCGCGGGGATCCTTTCGGAATCGACGGCCCAAGTCATCGAAGAGGGTGTAGACGATCGGAACGATAAACAATGTCAGCATCGTCGAGGTCGTCAAACCACCGACAACTGCAGTGGCCAACGGCGCCTGAGTTTCGGAGCCTTTACCGATGCCGAGTGCAAGGGGCAGCATTCCGAGAACGGCTGCGCTCGAAGTCATCAGGATCGGGCGCAATCGGGTTGGTGCGGCAGTCAGGATGGCTTCGTCGCGATTCAAACCACGACTCCGTAGCTGGTTCGTGTAATCGACGAGCAGAATCCCATTCTTAACAACAATACCTATGAGCATTAACAGACCTATAAAGGCTGTTAAGCCAAAGGCTCGATTGGATAAGAAAAGGCCGAGAACGACGCCTGAGGCACAGAGCGGCACCGAGCATAGCACGACCAATGGGAAGACGAACGACTCGAATTGTGAGGCGAGCAGCATGTAAATGAGAGCGATCGCGAGCAAGACCGAAAGGCCAAGACCGGAGAACTCATCTGCCTTGCGTCGCTGATTGACGCCGTAGTTCCAGTACATACCTGATCCTTCAGGGAACGACGCCTGGAGTGTGTTCATGGCCTTGGTGATGTCTTCTTGCACCGCGCTTTCCGAACGGCCCTGAACGCGGCCGGTGATGGCGATGTACCGCTGGCGATCCAGCCGGTCGATTTCGTTCGGACCAAGTTGGTAGTCGGGAGAAGCTACTTGGCCCAAGAACACCTGCTTCGTAGCGGCGCCTCCTCCCCCTCCACTCCGAGATGAGCCGGAAGCCATGCCGGAGACGCTCGGAACAACCGAGACTTTGCTAGATCCACCGGACGAAGAACTTGCACCTCCGTCGGAGATCTGTGGAGATGAACTCGGCGTAATCGGCATCCGCATGAGCTGGTCGGCCGATTTTCGCTGGTTGACTGGCATCTCGACGTAGATCGGATACTGGAACCCTTTCTCTTGGTAATAGGTGGTGATCGTTCCGCTCGTTGCGGTATTGAGTGCATTGGCGATGTCGCTGAAGGTAACTCCGAGCGCCATCGCTTTGTCGCGATCGACTTTCCATCGCAGTTCAGGGGTTGCTTCTTGGGCGGTTTGGTCGACAGACTCCAGGCCGGGAACGCCTCGCATCTCCTGTATCGCCTTTTTGGCTTGGGCCTGAACTTCATTCTGGTCGGATCCGAAGATGTCGACCTCTTCGTTCGTCGCGCCGCCGGTCAAAACCTGAGTGACAAGGTCGTAAGGTGTCACGACGAGTCGGGCGCCCGGCATAAGCGGAGCGAGGGCCTTCTGATATTGAATGATCAGGTCCTGGGTGCTGTGCTTTCGCTTCTCCTTGAGCTGAACCGTACAAGAAGCCTGGTAGCCAATCTGTGCGGTTGAAGTACCGCGGAGGCTAAGCGTGGTTCCAGCGGCGGCAAAGACGACGGATACGTCTGGTTGCTTCAGCAAGTACTGCTCAATCCGCTTCATTCCGACGTTCGTGACGTCGAGTGCGGTGCCGACCGGATACTTGAGGTTAACGGTGAAGTTGCCGCTGTCCGTTTGCGGAAGCATTTCAGTGCCGACAAGTGGAACTAGGAGCAGGCTCGCACCGGTGATAACGACGGCCCCCGTAAGAACGAGTAGTCGATGCTTCAACCCCCACTTCAAGCCTCGATGATACGACTCGTCGAGACCGTTGAACTTGTTGCCGCACCAGTCGAAGATTCGCGTAAGCAATCCTGGCTTCTTTCCGTGTAGATCGCGCAATTCGGGATGGGCTTCTTCAAGGACTTCCTCTTCGCGAATGAGGCGAGAGGCGAGCATCGGGACGACGGTTGTTGCGTCCAACAGAGAAACGGCGATCGAGAAGATGACCACCAGGGCGAACTGGCTGAACATCTGCCCCGACTGTCCTTTGACGAGTAGCAGTGGGAAGAACACGACCATAACGGTGATGGTCGAGGCGACGACGGCCGAGGTGATCTCCTGAGTACCAGTCACCGCCGCCTCCGCGGCTCGACGTTTATCGCGTTCGATGTGCCGGAAGATATTTTCAAGCACGACGACGGCGTCGTCGACGATCAATCCCGTCGAAAGCGCGAGTCCGCTGAGGGAAATGGTGTTGAGAGTGAATCCGCCGAAATACAGGAGAGAGAAGGTCGAGATGATCGAGATCGGGATCGAAAGAGCCACGACCATCGTCGCCCTAAAGTTCCGCAAGAACATCATCAAGATGAGGACTGCCAGTCCGCCGCCGATCAACGCAGTGTTCTTTAGGTCGTCGATCGAAGCTGCAATGAAGCCCGCCTGCTCGTAGGCAAGGTCGAAATGGAGTTGCGGGAAGAGCTTCTTGACCAATGTCAGCTTCTCTTCTACTGCTTTGGCAGTGGCGATCGTATTGGCGCCGCTCTGCTCGATGATCAGCATGCCGGCAGCAGGCTTCCCGTTAAGGCGAGTATAGATGCGCTGCTCCAAGTGGCTATCGCTGACCTTGGCAACCTGAGATAACCGGATCATCTGGCCGTTGTAGAAGCCAATCGGGATATTCGCGCCCTGCAGCGGCGAGGTGAAGTAGCCAAGGGCTCGAACCGTGTACTCCGTCTCGCCCTGCTTGGCGATGCCGGCAGGGAGGTCGATGTTCTCGGCGACGATTCGCTGCTCGACTTGCGACAGGGATATCCCGTACGCCTGTAGCTTCGCCGGATCCACATCGACGACAATCGCCCTTTGGAGACCACCGGTGGCGACGCAGGATGCGACGCCATTTGCCGATTCAAACATGGGAGTGACTTGATTGTCGAGAAGATCGCGGAGCTTCGTCGGGCTATCGATGCCCGTAACGCCATAGATCATGATCGGCAACTGCGAAGGGTCGTACTTCGAAACGATCGGCGTCTGAAGGTTGGGGTCAAGAGGGAACGTCGCCCTTGCCTTTTCAACCAACTGAAGGACGTCGACCGCGGCCTGACCGATGTCGACGCCCCACTGGAACTGGACGCGAACGTTTGAGTTGCCGAGCGTACTGCTGGACGAGACAGAGTAGATATTTGGCGCCGAAGACACCGCCTCTTCGATTGGGCGAGTAACGATACTCTCCATGTCGGCAGGGGCGACGTTCGTGTAGGAAGTGTTGACGCCGACCGTCGGAATCGTGATCTTGGGCAACAGGTCGATGGGCAGCTTGGTCAGACAGATTGCTCCGAGCACGACCAATGCGGCGATTCGCATCGAAACGGCTACCGGCCGTTCTACCGAGAATTTGGCAAGACTGCTCATGGGTTAATTTTTGGTTCCAGACGTCGTGCCACTCTCGATGGCGGTTGGGCCGGTTGAGGTCGACGAATTCCGCGGAATACCGTCTCGTTCGTCGTTGACCTCTTTCACATTGCCGGTAGGAGCTACGCCGGCGCCGCCATGTTTGCCTTTGGCGCCCTTCTTATTGCCCTCGATGACTTTTTGCTTGTCCCTGACGGCGGTGTAGCTCAGGACGACGACGCGGTCCCCGTTCTTGAGGCCGTCTGTGATCACGATGTTGCTTGTGTCCTGCTCCCCGGTCGTGACTATCACGATATGGGCAACGTTCTCGGAATCGACGAGGGTAACGGTCGAATTGCCGTCGTTCGATGTCTTGACCGCCTCACGCGGGACGACGACAGGATAGGACTTGCGGCTGATTTGGAAATGCACAGATGCGTACATCCCTGGGCGGAATTTGCCATCGGCGTTTTCCAGCCTGACCTTTGCCGAGAATTGACGGCTTTGAGGGTCGGCGACATTGCTGAGGTCGGATACGATGCCGGAAAATTTCTGACCGGGCAAAGCATCGAACGTCATCGTCACCGGCGTGCCCTTGGTGATGATGCCGGTGTATTCGACTGGCACCGCCGAGGTGATATAGAGCCATTTGAGATACTGGATCTCAAGAATCGATGTGCCCGCATTGATTACGCTGCCGACGTCCGCGTTCCTCTTGCTGATCGAACCATCGATGGTCGAGACGAGGTTGCAGTCGGCAAGTCGGGCTTCCGCCTGATTCAGGTTGCCTTTGGCAGCGTCGACGGCGGCTTGATCTGCAGCCAACTGGGCGCGGTATGCAGGCTTCTGAGACACCGTCGATTCAGAGTATTTGAGGGCTGCTTTCGCCAGTTTGACTTTCTCGAGCGCTGCGCGGATATTCGTCGTGCCCGTCTTCTTGACGATCGATTCGTTATCCTCCGCCGATTTGAGCTGTTGTTCTGCGGAAACTTCTGCGGACTTCGCCGACTTGACCAAGCCGTCAGCTACCTTGACGTTAGCCGTCGCGACCTTCTGGGCCGCAATCGCATCGTCGACGTCTTGAGCGGCAACATAGCCCTGCTTGTAAAGCGAATTCACACGATTGAGCTTCGCTTGCGCGTCTTCCAGGCTTGCGCTCGCGCTTCCATAGCTTGCCTCGGCGTTGTACGTAGCCGACTTTGCCGCTGCGACTTTTGCTTGGCTGTCGAGAACCATCGAATGGGCCTGATGGACCTGCGCGTCGTAATTCTCTTTGACCTGATCGTAGTCGGCTTCGTTGCTGCGAACGGTGGCCCGGCCCTGCTCAATTTGCGACTCGACGTTGATGTCGGTCGGGTGCTGGATGTACTGAGCGCTGACGAGAGTCGATTGAGCTTGAGCGAGTGCCGATTTTGCCTGAAGGACTTGCCCTTCGGTTTCGGCCGGATCAATCTTGACGAGAAGCTGTCCTGTCTTGACTTCGGAGCCTTCGCGAAGGTCATCGGGAAGATAAACGATCTTTCCAGTCAACTTTGGTGACAATTCGACGGCGAACGGCGATTCGACGGTTCCGACCGCTTCGTACGACTTCGTGACGGCATGCTCTCCCGCTTGACCGAGGATCACATTTGCGGGGCCATTCTTGAGCCCACTCGAACGAGTTGCGAGTTGCTTCGTGGTCTCAGACTTCTGCATATATCGCCAGCCGACGAGAACAAGCAGAAGAACGAACGGTACTCCGATCAGTAGGGCTCTTTTCATCTTAATTTAGTGTGCGGCATATAAAGCTTGGAAAAGCTTTATAAGCATTAAGTATTTATATCCGCTAACTACGCTCGAAAATCCGCCAAACTCTAAAACGGTTGGTGTTCCATCAGAACCTTAAAGAGACCTAACCCAAAAGAGTGACTGGATTTCAACGTGGTACAGACGCCACGATCTGTCGAATAATGAAGCCTGGGATGGACATACAAGAAGACCCGACTCGACCGATGCGTCGGACTGCCATCCAAAATTCGATCGCCAGGGTCAAAGCGATCCTTAAGAGCGTCGGTAAGTCCGATGTGACTCCGCACGAGATCGCCGAGGAAGCCCACCTTCGAATTGAGCGTGCGAAGACCGTGCCCACCACGGAACATGCCGGCAATAAAGTCAAACGGTCCGATTCTGAGTAGTTTTTCACTCAGTTGCGCCTACAATAGCTCCCATGCCTGAGGAGATTGAGGTTGAAACAACAGAGCTTCAAGAAGCTATCGACGAGCTTCATAAGGAGCGCACCGAGCGTGAGGAAACCGAGAAGAAATCCGCTTGGACCAAGTACATCGGCTTAACGACGGCGATCCTTGCCGTTTTCGCTGCAGTCGGCGCGTTGAGATCTGGATCGCTCGTAAATGAGGCGATGATCGCACAGCTCAAGTCGTCGGATAAATGGAACGAATATCAAGCGGCGCGACAGAAAACGCACCTGTATACGCTCCAAACGAACGCGATCATCGATGGCGCATTGGCGTACCCGTCGACTAGCGTATCGAAAAGGAAGGGTAGATGGTCGCCGAAGTCTGCCGCGGACCGAGCAAAGGAGTATGAGGCTCAAGTAAGCAAGGAGGAGGAGAAATCGAAGGGACTTGCCGAGACGGCGAAGAAGTTCGAAGAGGAGGCAAAGCACCAGATGCACGGGCATCATCAGTTCGCCGAGTCAGTCGCCTTCATCCAGGTTGCGATCGCCCTTGGGGCCATATCAGCCCTCACAAAACTCAAGCCAGTGTGGATAATGAGTATGGTAATCGGCGTTTTAGGCCTCTATCTCTGCATTGCTGGGCTTCTGTCAAGCGGATTCTGAAATCGACACGATGCACGATCACTCCAACTGCGATCACCATAAGCCAGCCAGCTACAGCACCGCATTCGCGGTTGGTGTGACGCTCAATGCCGCCTTTGTGATTATCGAGATCGCCTACGGCGTGATGAGCAAATCGCTCTCGCTTTTAGCCGATGCAGGCCATAACGTCGGAGACGTGCTTGGCTTGTTGATGGGGTGGGGAGCAGCGTTTCTGGCGACACGTCCCGCGACGGCAAGGCGAACATACGGCTATCGACGATCCTCGATCATGGCCGCCCTTGGCAATTCGGCCCTTTTGCTCGTTGCAGTCGGCGCCATCGCATGGGAGGCGATTCAACGGCTTTCGGAGCCAGTTCATGTTCCGGGCAACATCGTTATGGCAGTTGCTGGGGTGGGAATCCTCGTAAACGGCGGCACCGCGCTGATGTTTGTTAAGGGCAGAAAAGACGACCTCAACATCGAAGGGGCGTATCTGCACATGCTAACCGATGCGATTGTCGCTTTCGGAGTCGTTATCGCCGGCTATGCGCTTCGGCAAACTGGATACTGGTGGATCGACCCGCTTTCAAGCCTCGTGATCGTTGCCCTGATAACCATGGGCAGTTGGAAGCTGTTGCGCAAGTCGTTCGATTTGGCGATCGACGCGGTTCCTCAGGGTGTCGACCCGGCAGCGGTGCGAAGATTCTTAGAGTCGCGTCCAGGGGTTCAAGGGGTGTGCGACTTGCACATCTGGGCGATGAGCACCACCGAAACCGCGTTGACAGCGCACCTTGTGATGCCAACCGGATGTCAAGAACATTTCGCGGCAGATCTTGCCCACGAACTGGTTCACGAATTCTCGATCGAGCACAGCACCATCCAGATCGATCCCGACTTCGGCAGTTGCAGCCTTGCCGTCTAGCGCGGGGTTTTCCTGCCCATAGTTCCGTGGCCCGGGCGGCCAATAGGCGTTGGCCAACTAATGGCGCCGAACATGAGGATGATTCCAACCTAGAGCATCGCACTACGAATAGGAGGCTGATGTGTTATAGTTCTCGCCTATGGTTCTCCTCACCGCATACGCAACGATTCTTCCCGACAAGGTCGATACTGCTTTGGAGGCCTGTCGAGTCGTGAGAGGGCACTCGGTTCAAGAACCGGGATGTGAGCGTTACGATTTCTTTCAGAGTCCGGACGACCCCGCCAAGATCGTCTTTGTCGAGGAGTGGTCGACCAAGTCTGCGCTCGACGTCCACTTTCAACAGCCCGCCTTCAACGAGTTCTTTGCGGCACTTGGCCCATGCCTCGCCTCCCAGCCCGAAATTCGGATCTTCGAATCGACGCTGTATATCTAGTTGAAGGACCTTTCCAGACGCCCTTCTGGCCCTCAGTGCATGGTTTTGAGCCACCGAAGGGAGGATAATCGTGCGTCAATTGTGGCCAATGGGGCTTTGGCACGGTGCGCGGTGGCAGCTATAAATCGATCAGCCAGATCGTCGTGGCTAAACGCAAGCGTTCTTGACAAAACGGCAATTTCTTTGTCGATAGGGACAACTGTCATTGGGGCTGCCCCAAGCCACTGGCGAACCGTTTCCTCAGGCGTCATCTCGGACTGAATGCGGCCTTTTTCCATCAACAGCATTACTTCCCAAATGGATGCGGCCGAGAGGATCGTGTCCCGCCCGATTGCCTGTAAAACCGTTTTGGACAACCTTTCGTCTCCGGTATGGAACCACACCCAGAAATGGGTATCGAGTGCGATCATTTCAGGGCGTCCCACTCAATTCCTATAGCGGATCCATCCACTAAGATGTCACCGACAATTTTCACGGAGTTCTTGAATTGTCCCGGCAGATATTTGATTTCCGACGGAGCTGGCAATATCGTTGCCAGTGGCCGACCCCGCTTAAGTACTTCGATGGGCTCGCCTGTCAATCGTGCCTGTTCAAGAAGCTGCAAGCAGTGACTCTTGAATTCAGTTACACTGACGCTCTTCATACATGACTATTATAGATGACCATTGGAGCTCCAATTGGTTCGAGTTTGCGGTTGATCTGGATTCGGCAATCAAGGACGGCCCCCCTAGAACTGGTACCAACCCCGAGAGGACCGGTCAACCATTCTCAGTAGGAAACGGCTCTTGATCTCCCTTCTGTCGTATAGGTCAACTGTGCTCTTGAGGATATCCGCGAGCCGATTTCTAAATTCAAAGTAGGGGTCTTGGGTGTCAATCGTGGGAGACGCGTTGTCGAATTCAACTACAAACTGAAAGTCTGCGGTCCACAAATCCCACCCTCCTTTGGCCGTTTCGCCGTACGTGCATAAACGCTTGACCCGGAATTCCTGGCAAATCGCTTCCAGCTCCGGTCGATGATCCTCCAGGATCTCCAAGGAATCCATGGCTATTGGATATTCTACGTCCGGATCGTATGCTCGACTTCGAGACTCGCAAGGCAACGATTCGCGCGACTTATAGGGCGTACCGGACTACACTTGGAATATGGTCAGCCTGCTGATTGCTGCTTTATCGATCGGACGAGTGATCTATATCTCTCCAAGCGGTAACGATGCAGCGTCAGGAGGCGAGTCGTCACCCATGCGGACAATCGGAGCTGCGTTGTCGGCTCTTAAAGGCGTCTCGCAAGCAACGATTGAGGTCCGTGCCGGCGATTACTTGCTGCCCGGCACGATTCTGATTGGAAAGGATCACCCAGGCTTGACCGTTGAAGGGGCTACCGAAGCCAAGTCGACGATTTATGGCGGCGTCGAAGTTCAAGGATGGGTTCAAGAGGGCAATTTGCTATCTGCTCCCGTTCCTGAGGCTGTCGCGGCAAACGGCGCCCGAATGCTGATGGTCGGTAATCGACTTCGACCGCGATCTCGGATGCCTGCGGTTGGCGAGTTCAAGCATGACTCGGTGTTCGACGTTCCCTGGATGAGCACCACGGGAGGCGGATGGAAACGGAAACCTACCGATTCGGAACTGACTTCAATGCAAGCTAAACCAGCGGACATCGGCCCCTGGCTAGACCCCGCGAATGCGGAAATCACCGTGTTTCACATGTGGGACGAGTCGTGCGTCGGCGTCGCATCCGTCGACCTCGTCGGCGGCAATGTCCGGTTCTCGAGCCCATGCGGACACCCACCAGGTGCATTTGGTGTGCAGAAGTACGTCGTATGGAACACGAAGCAGGGCCTGACCAAGCCGGGACAGTGGTTTCTCGACCGTAAAGCGAAGCGAGTCTATTGCTTGCCCCTGCCAGGAGAGACCGCTTCGAATCTCAAGGCATTTCTGCCGACGATGAACGTCCTCATCAGCCTCGCGGATGCCCAAGGGGTTACGTTGAGGAACTTGAACCTAATGGTGGCCAACGTGCCACTGAAGGCAGGCGGCTTCGGAGCCAGCGAGTACGATGGCGCGATTACGGGCTCGACGTGCTCGCACCTGAGATTGGAGAACATCGGCATCCAAGCGGTAGCCGGAACCGGAATCAAGCTTTGGAATTGTGCGGATTCGGTTGTGACGAACTGCCGTACAGCCGATTCTGGCGCGGGCGGTATCCGGTCGGAGGGGGATCGATCCGTGGTCCAGGATTGCACCGTGAGTCGCGTGGGTGTTCAGTATCCGAGCGCAATTGGAATGTGGGTGGGTGGACGCGATGCGATCACCACTCATAACGAAGTGGTGGATACAAGCTACTCCGCCATCGTTGGCGCTGGAGAAGGTCACCTGATTTCCGACAACTACATCGCGCGGGCGATGTTGGCATTGCACGATGGCGGGGGGATCTATTTCGGAACCGCCGGACACGTCACCGTCCGAAACAACCTGGTGGAGGACATCGTCGATACCGGAGGATACGGCGCTTCGGCCTACTATTTGGATGAACAGGCACACGACTGCGTCGTCGAGGGGAACGTGTCGGTCGGAATCACTCGCCCATCTCAGAATCACATGGCTCGCCAGAATGCTCTTCTAGGGAATCTGTTCCTGAATTCGGGCGACATGAGGATGGATTTTGCACGCTGCAGCGACTACAAGATCCGAAATAACGTCCTCGATGCAACAGGCAGTTTGAGCCTGCGTCTGGCCCCAGATGGCGCATCCAGCATCGCCGCCAACGTATTTGGCGCCGTCGGCGGAGTTATCCGCATAACCTTGGACCAATACGCCGAGAAATCAACGAGCCCGCTCGAACGCACTTTGAACTGGTTCGAGCGCCCTAGAATCCGCCAACCCAAAAAGAGGGTCTGGACTGTCGCCGGTAGTGACGGGACGGTTCGAACCTGGGACATGAGCCATGTCGGGCCTAGGGGAATATCGGACAAGCACGGGAAGACTGAATAGCACACACCTATCCCGGCAGAACCCCATCGAAGTGATTGACCAAGCAGTTCTGCAAATCGTCCTCATATAAGCGAAATAGTTTGGTGTAGATAATTCCAGTGGTCCGGTGGCCTGGGGGTATGAATCTTATTGTTCGATTTTTGGAGCATGGTCGCCCTGATATGCGGACTTGATGTAGTGACTACTATCGCGGCTGCACGAGGAGGGTAAGCCCGTTAGTTAAGCCACTTGTTGCACTCATCAAGTTCAAAAGAAAGCAGAATTCAAAACAAGAAAGGCCCAGACATTTAGGGACATGGGACCTTGTGAAAACCGAAGAATGCAGTTAGAATTAGAACCGGTCTGGACATTTAGGATTTTGCACCTGTGGACAGCCGCCCTTGAACCAAGGGGCTTTTAGTGTGGGTCTATGAACCGATTTCGTTTATTGTTTATTTTTGCGTGTTTTGCCATTTATGTCTCGGCCTTTAGCCAGTTATCGACCGGACCGTGGCCTAGGTTTCACCAAAACAACCTAGGTACGGGTGTCGGGGTAGGGGGCGGCCTTGATGGACTGCTTCGATGGAGCTTCAATGTCGGTGGCCCAGGGCAATCTTCACCGGCCATCGCTCCAGACGGCACTGTCTACGTGGGATCCGGAGACACCCACCTCTATGCGATCAATTCGGACGGCACTCTCAAGTGGACATTCAAGGCCAATAGTGGAATCGAGGCGTCGCCGGCGATCGGTATCGACGGAACGATCTATGTCGGTTCGGCGGACTCCAATTTCTACGCCATTAACGCCGATGGATCGCTGAAGTTCGAGCTCAGGCTCGGTTCGGTGATCACGTCTTCTGCTACGATCTTGCCGACCATTTACGGCGGAAACATTATCTGCTGCACCCAACAGGGCTACGTATGTTCGATTTCGCCGAACGGCGTGATTGCTTGGACCATTCTAACCGGGGGGGCGATATCAGCAGCTCCCACCATTGACCCGTACGGAACTATCTATGTGGGGAGTGCGGACACTTATCTTTATGCTATCAATTGGTTTGGGACCACGAAATGGAGGACGCACCTCGGAAGCAGCATTGAGTCGGCTCCCGCGATCGATCCCAATGGGATCCTCTACGTCGGCTGTGGAGATAGCAGGCTTTACGCCTTGAACGAAAATGGGAGCATCCAGTGGATCGTCGCAACTGGAAGCAGCATTCCATCGTCGCCTGCGATTGGGACCGACGGAACGATATACGTTGGATCGGAGGATGGCAACCTCTACGCATTGAACCCAAATGGATCCACGAAGTGGTTTGTCTCGACTGGCGGTGGAGTCTATTCCTCACCGGCGATTGGCTCGGATGGCACCGTTTACTTTGGGTCCGAAGATGGAAGCGTCTATGCCACCAGTTCATCGGGGACCGTGCTTTGGACCTTTGCGACCGGACGGTCGATCTTTTCCTCACCAGCAATCGGCGCAGACGGAGCCGTCTATATTGGTTCTGGCGACGGCAACTTGTATGCGATCGGTTCGATCGCCGTAACTGGACTGTCAGTAGCTCCATCCACCTTGCCGTGCGGATTGACATCTACGGGAGTCGTGACCATCAGGACTGCCGCGCCGGCCAACGGATCGCTTGTAAGTCTTACGAGCAGCGATCCATCTGCAGTCGTGCCTGCATCGGTCACCGTTCCCGCTGGAGCGACGACTGCCTCGTTTATTATCACCACCAATCAAGTTGTAGCGGACACAAATGCCGTGATCACGGCGACAGCCAGTGGCGCCTCTGCAACGGCCACGCTGACGGTGACTCCCCCTGCCCCGACCAGCTTGACCCTGTCTCCCACTTCCGTAACTGGGGGGACGTCTTCGACAGGAACGGTCACCCTGAGCAGCCCAGCATTGGCGGCAGGGACGGTTGTCACCTTGACCTCGAGTGATCCAAGCGCCGTTCCGCCCACAAGCGTGACCGTTCCTGCTGGAGCGACGACGGCGACATTTTCGGTTGTGACAGTAGCGGTGCCTACCAGCACTGCCCCCACTATCACCGCCAGTTTTGAAAGCATCTCCGCGACGGCAACCTTGACGGTTGTTCCAGCCGTGCCGACACAACTAACAATCTCCCCAAGCTCTGTTCCGAGCGGAACTTCGCCGACTGGTACTGTCACACTCACGGGGCCAGCGCCGGCGGGAGGAGTTGTCGTGAACCTGTCTTCGGA
>Ga0364874_10127_pt2 | contig 39366 bp, 39 predicted proteins | sample ExccelAu500001D4_2_FD_206922 | JGI IMG/M metagenome (GOLD analysis project Ga0364874, IMG submission 206922) | Enriched cells from Trout Bog Lake Hypolimnion, Wisconsin, USA - BchlTB.Aug07.5000.01.D4 | ecosystem: Environmental > Aquatic > Freshwater > Lake > Hypolimnion/Profundal zone | place... | reverse complement strand
ACTATGCCGATCAATGAATTCATCGCAAAGGTCAGGGACGATGTGACAAACAGGCGTTAACAGAAAACTCAATCTGTTGCGACACCGCTATAGGGTTCACGAAATAAAAGATACCATCCCGCAGGAGCTTGCATGGAAAATGCGTGATTTCCCCACGCCTACGTTCTATTCTTCGCGGTTCCGCATGAAAACTGCGTTTTTCTTTTCGTGAACCGCTAAACTAGCGGAAAAGACCGAAGTTTCGTGTTATTTGATGATAATGTCTGCTGCGTGCCCCTTCCGGTGCTACCATCCTGATGGTAGCACCGGAACCATCCTGATGGTAGCACCGGAACCATCCTGATGGTAGCACCGGAACCATCCTGATGATAGCCAACGGAACCATCCTGATGGTAGCAACGGAACCATCCGGATGATAGCACCGGAACCCATCCGGATGATAGCCAACGGAACCATCCTGATGGTAGCAACGGAACCATCCTGATGGTAGCAACGGAACCATCCTGATGATAGCCACCGGAACCCATCCGGATGATAGCCAACGGAACCATCCTGATGGTAGCAACGGAACCCATCCGGATGATAGCCAACGGAACCATCCGGATGATAGCACCGGAACCATCCTGATGATAGCACCGGAACCATCCGGATGATAGCACCGGACATCCGGATGATAGCCAGCGGAACCATCCTGATGATAGCCGGGACGCTCTGCTGCTATCTCTTCGATTACATTGTTCTTGTTTGCTGAAGAGATATCCTATAGCGATTCACGAAATAAAGGATACCATCTCGCACGGAGCTTACAGGTGAAATGCATGATTTTCCCATGTTTATTTCTCTATTCTCCGCGGCCCCGCGTGAAAACTGTATTTTTCTTCTCGTGAACCGCTCAAATGCTGTTTGCATGGGGCCTCCGAGAGTTTTAATAGTTTTATTCTGAACCTGAATCAGTTTTATCAATTATTCAATGATCTTTTTTTCGTGTCACGGCTCTGAGAAACGGGGAAAAGAATCGTTCCTGCCGTTGTCGTGTCTTTCTAGAATGCGGAGAGATACGGATCTGAATGCATTTCTCTTGAAAGACGTGTTCAATCAAGCGCCATTGCAAGAAGCGTTATCGGATGCAGTACCTTGTACTTGGTGCTCATCTCAATCTGCCACTTGCATGTTTCACAGTCGGTGACGACATATTGAGGATCAATCCTTCTGATTCTCTTGAATAGCTCATTGCCTATCGCCTGGGAAATTTTATAGTTCTCAACTTTAAACCCATAGGTCCCTGAGATGCCGCAGCATTCGGAATGCATGAAATGAGTATCAAGTTCCGGAATCCGTTTCAGAAGATCCACGGTGAAGATTGTTCCGCCAGCTCTCTGCAGATGGCATGGCGCGTGGTACGCAACTTTGAGTCTGACCGGCTTGAGCTTGGGGCAGTTCCCCTTGTCGATTTCTCCGTAGATGAACTTGGTTATATAAAAAATATTGTCTTTTAGCGTGCTGTTATCCATGCCGAGAAACTCATCATACTCATTCTTGATTGCGAAGGTGCATGAGGATGAAGCTGAAACGATCGGCATCTCCGGGTTGGCCATGGCTTTCTGCATTGCTGATATATTGTATTTGGCATGTTTTCGGGCGGATTTGAGGTAGCCATTAGCCATCAGCGGAACGCCGCAGCATTTTTCCTTTGAAAGAACGACGCCGTAGCCGAAAGAATTCAGTACCTTGATCATATCCTTCCCGAGATCGTGTTCCTGATAGTTGACTGCGCAACCGTGGTAGTAGAGCACATGTCTATCGAACTTCTTCTGAAGCGGCATTGAATGTTTCCTAAACCATTTCTGGAAAGAAATCGGCTGATAAATCGGGAATTTTCTCTGACGCGGAATTCCCATCACAATCTGCATGCCGAAACGGACTGGGGGGAATTTCATGAGGGTATTTATCAGAAATGTGAAGTGTGTTCCCCAGAAGCCGAGAAAGTCGGTATGAGCCACGATCCAGTTTCGTATTACTTTTATAGTAAAGATGTTCTTCTTCACATATTTATTTTTTGCAATGGCTATGATTGACGCGGCCTGAACGCCGTGAGGACAGACCAGCTCGCATCGTTTACAGTTGAGACAGTAGATGAGCGATTCATCAACGAGCTCTGGATTTTTTATCCGGAGACGTTCTGCATCAGGACCGGACTGCTTGGGTCCGGGGTAGATGCTGGAAGCGCGGGCAACCGGACAGTATGCCGTGCAGATTGTACATTTGAGACAGTGATCAAAGCTTATATTCTCGAATTTATGAAGTGAGTGATTCATGTATTATCCCTTGAGTATCTGTTCTGCTACAGCATAACCTGTTGCAAGTGCGACGCCGCCGCCGGAACCTTCTTTAATAGGGTTATATCCCGAAAGAACTGCCCCGGTACAGAACAGATTTGAAATCGTTTTTCCGTCCTTTGTCTTTGCCCTGAAGGAAGCATCAGTACTGACGCCGTAGCTGAGGAATGGATGGCTCTCTTTCGCGAGGAACTGTTGAGAGTACCATTTGTTTCTTTCCGGATCAGCATCGACTGCAAGGTTGAAGATCGGCTCAAAGACGCCATCATCAAATGTTGATGCAAGCCCGCCGCCGAGAAAACTTCCCGATGCGAGAACAAATGTGTCGGCCTCAAGCGGTATTTTCCTGTTTGATTCAGTGATAACAAGGCTGACTCTGTCTTTTTCTATAACACCCGACTCAGCTTTGTCGCCGGACATATACATACCCAGATCCATGTATCGTGATTTCAGCGCCTCATCCAGTCTCATGCCTGGAAGCGAAGGTGGTGGTGTCGGAATTTCAAAGATCACTTTCCCCGTGAGTTCACAGAGCATGTTATATGTTTTATCGTAATCCCATATGCCGATAAAAGCAGGAAGTCCCACCATCTGAGCATTCGGCGCAGCTTTTTTGATGGCTTCAGCAGCTGTGCGGATATTCTCCTCTTTCTCAAAGACGCGCGCAATGTCAACAGACCGGAACTCATACGGATTTTTGTCGGTTTCTTCTGCTGTCGGCAGAGTGAGATAACCGTAACCGATAGTAAGATGTGCAGCTCGGGGATTTCGTTTAAGGTTGGGAACCATAAGCGCAGGGTAGAAGTCGCGGTATCCGTCGAAGCCGAGAATCATAACATTGCTGATGTTGTAAAATGCGCCCGCGAGCTCTTCGTGGTAGACCGATCTTTGAGACAGATAGGTCGGACGTGTTGTGCCGAGCGGTGTGATCTTATAATGGTTTTTATTGTCAGTGTGGTAAAGGGTGAGCCCTTCATGTGCAGTCTCAGTAAGTATAAAATCGACAGCATCTCGGATCGTCTCTGTTCCTATGCGGCTGTAGGGATGTTTCTTCTCCGTATCTGACGATATAAGGGTTGCAATATCGTCAAACGGATTTTCCGACATTGTACGGTCGGCTTTATATCCGAACAGATCAATCGAACCGGATGCGAAGTTCTGAGAGTTGAGGCCGCTTGAAACAACTGCTACTTTTTTCCCCTTCTCTGAAAGTTTTATTCCGCAGGTGAGCCCGGAGAGTCCGCCACCTATGATGATTGTATCGAATTTCACTCTTCATCCTCACGTATCTCGATTTCACCAAGGCCGAGAAGATCCTGGTATATCCAGTAGGAAAATTCAATCTCCTTGAGGGCATCGCCCCATAGAATCGGCTTAACGCCTCGGAATCGCTCCTCCAGATACTCGCGGAGCATGGCGATTGCTTTGTCGCCGCTGGTTCCCGCATACTCGGGGAAAAGCCCCGCAGACCTGTAGGAACAGAGCTCTCCCTGGCATGGTCCCATGCCGATTCGGGTTCTCTTTCTCAGATCGAGAATATTTTTTACATTGAGATTTTCTATCGCATACTCGATTTCGCCCGCAGTCACCATTTCGCATTCGCAGATGATACGGTAGTTCTTTTTTTCTTTCGAGAGAATATTGAAAACCCTCTGGCCATGACGGTAGAATGTTGAGCCTACGACAGAGTTTGAAATCCCTGAGAATGATTTCTTTGTGCGTTTTTTTGGAAGATGACGCGACTCTGAACCGGGCAGCGGTTTATCAGCTGTCGTACATTTTGTCTTGAGACCGAGCTTTTTACTCGCCATATCGGAAGCCCATTCCGCCATAAGGCGATAGGTCATAAGTTTGCCGCCTGAAATGGTGATGAAGTTATCGATGCCGTCGGCTTCCTTATGATCAATGCATACGATGCCTCGGCTGACGCTTCGTCCGTTTCCGTCTTTTGACAGCGAGATCAGCGGCCTGACACCGCAGAAAGCGCGCAGTATCCGAAGGTTACGTATGCTTGGAATGAGCTCGGATCCTTCTGTGATGAGATCATCGATCTCCTGATCTGTGATTGCAAGGCGGTCAAGCTCTTCCTCGGTTGTCGGAAGAGATGTTGTTCCGATAAGAGACACTGTATCGCCCGGAACAACAATATCCGCATCACCCGGAGGCCGGAGTCTGTTGACGACGATATTGTTGACACGGTAGTCCATGATGATGAGTGATCCCTTTGACGGCATCAGGTTGAGATCTGTTCCTGCCATGCGGCAGATTTTCTTTCCCCACGCTGCTGCAGCATTGATAACGATTTCACAATGGATTTCAACTTCCTCGCGGACCCAGTGATCATAGCATTTTACACCGCAGACTCTGGTACCTTCAATAATGAAGCCGATAACCTCAGTATGGAGGAGAGCCTTTCCTCCGCGCTCCTGCGCATCGAGCATATTTGCTGATGTAAGGCGGAAGGGATCAATTGCGCCGTCCGGCACGCGGAAGGCTGCAGTTATTTTCGGATTAAGATTCGGTTCAATAAGGAGAGCTTCTTTTATAGAGACTGGATCACATTCGATCCCTGTATCTCGGCATCCTTTTAAGAAAAGCTCTGCGTATGAGTAGTCATCCCCAGGGAGAGCTACAAAGATGCCGCCTGTGCGTTCAACGCAGTGCTTCGCTATTTTTTTGAGAATTCTGTTCTCGTGGATACATTCCTTTGCAGATTCATGATCCTTGACGGCATATCGTGCGCCTGAGTGGAGCAGCCCGTGGTTTCCGCCTGTCGCACCACTGGCGAGGTCGTCTCTCTCGACCATGATGGTTTTTATTCCACGGAGAGAAAGATCACGGAAAACACCGCATCCTGTGGCGCCGCCGCCGATTACTACCGCCTGAGCTTCATATCGCCGCATATAGAATTCCCATATTGTGTGAATGCGCATATATTCGAGCTCATTCTTGTGTGACGTCAATACATAAACGCCAGAGTGAATTCTTTTTTATTGAATTGAATGGTTGACGGTATATCATAATATTGCAGGAGTTCTTTAGGCGAGCGCAGTTTAAAATATTCTGAAAGCGATATAAAAAAAATACGGGTTTCATCCTTCAAACCTTTCCAATCCGGCGGTCGGATGCGAAATGATTGCCGTTTTCAGAACAGCTCTGTTTCAGGGGTTTTACACAGGCCGTGTTGTTGAATACGAGAGTGCCCGATCAGAGAAACACTGGTGTTATTGAACCCAACCGCAGACTGATGAATGATATGGTGCGAGCCAGGCGGATTCAGTACGCTCTTATTTAGTAAGGTTGTTGACAGTGAACTACCCCCTGCTGCAGAATGTAATTTGTGATGACTTTCAGAATATGGGTCTTCTCAGGATAGAGCAGTCCATTGTACTGCAATGAAGGAATATCAGATGGATAAAAACCGCAAAATTCTCATATCAATATTTGCCTTTGTTCTTCTTTCTCTTCTCCTGTCTCTTTTCCAGATATATTTCACGATGGATCGGAAGGCTGCGAAGGGATCTGTTCTCAACTATATGGAGTCATCTCCCGGCGTTGGCGTGGTCAGGATCAGCGGTGCTATCACCATGTCTGGCGACGGCGGTACTCTCGGCGTCGCTTCTGCAGGAGGAGCTGATGCGATTGTTGCCCGCCTTGATGAGCTGGCGAACGATCCCATGATCAAAGCGATTGTTGTGAGAATCGATTCTCCCGGAGGAACTGTTGCGGCGACTCAGGAAATTTTCGCAAAGCTTATGAAAATCCGCAGAGTTGTCAAAAAGCCTCTTGTCGCTTCGATGGGGGATCTTGCCGCTTCCGGAGGATACTACTCTGCGTCAGCGTGTGATTTTCTTATGGCAAATCAGGGAACAATCACTGCTTCAATCGGCGTCATAGCATCTGCCCCTAACCTCAAGGGTCTTTTTGAAAAGCTCGGGATTAAAATGAATGTGATAAAGAGCGGGAAGTATAAGGATATTCTCTCAACCTCCCGCGATATGACCTCTGATGAACAGGCGCTGCTTCAGCAAATGATCGATTCTTCGTATAATCAGTTTCTCAAGGATGTTTCTCTCGGACGGAATATTCCGATCGATGATATCCGGCCTGTTGCCGACGGCAGAGTGATGAACGGTGACGCAGCTCTCGAGCATCACCTTATCGACGGACTGGGAACCTATGATGATGCTCTCGACAAGGCCCGTGAACTTGCAAAGCTTCCGCCTGATGCGCCTGTTTATGATGAATCCAGAGACCCTTTTAAGGCAATTCTTAATGCTGTGGGAATGTCTTCGCATATATCGATGGAAAAAGAAGTCGTAAGCCGCGCTATGCCTCTTATCGAATACCGGTACCTGCCATGAATGCGGAATACCTTCGTTCTTTAAAATGGGCAGATTGGGTTTTCTATACTCTTGTCGATCCGAGGGTTCTTGCTCGTCAGATAGCTCTGTCAGGTAAAGGGTTTCTTCCCGTTGCTTTCATTTTTCCCGTTGCAGCGGCGGTTTTCGAGATAACATCGGTTTCACTGCTCTCGGTTCAAAGTGAGTTCTTTTTTTCGAAGATAACCTACGGATGGGTTTTTCTTTCGATGCTGTCCATTTTCTGGTGCATGCTGCTTGCTCTTCTTATCGATATGGGAGTGCAATTCTCTGGTAAGCAGGGGAATATCCGTTTCCATATAACGCTCATTAATTTTGCACAGGTTCCCCTTCTCTTTATTCTCCCGGCGGTCTGCATCTTCCATGTTCTTGGATTTGCTCCCGCTGTTTTTCTTGTGCTTTTTTATATCGCATTGAGCGTGTGGAGTGCTTTCATCATTATTTACGGTATAGCAGAGAATAATGCTCTTACGGTAGGACGATCCTGTGTTCTCTATCTCGTTCCCTGCGTTGTCCTGGTTGTGTCATCAATTCTTGCCCTTGTTGCAGGCGGTGCGCTAATATCTGCCCGCATTATGATGCTGTAGGCGGATCAGGTGATATTTCCTTCAATTTGTTTTCTCGCGGTTTTTGCCACTTTTGCCGCAACGGGAGTGACTGCAAAGTGTTTAAAACACCGGTCGTATGCATTGTTTAAGGGTATTCCCATCATCATGCTTGCTGTATGGGCGGGTTATTCTCTATACTGTTCTTTTCGTCTCCTTCCTGCTCTTGTCTGTGCAGGTATTCTCCTCTGTCTGGCAGGTGATTTTTTCCTACTTAAGCCGGATCGTTTTTTTTTACACGGACTGGGTGCATTTTTAACTGGTCACATTGCCTATTTTTCAGCTTTTATCACAGCAGGGCACCGCTTTTCATTTCTGTCTCTGATTATTATTTTTCCCTGTGCGCTTTTTTTTCTTCTTTTTTTGAAACAGATGAATCTTGAGGGGAAGAAAAAGTTTCTGCCTGCAATTGCTGTATATTTCTGCGTGGTAGTTTGTATGACTGTGGTTGCGGTTTCATATGATCTTCAAAGCGGTTCTCTTTCTTGGTTTTCGCTTGGAGCATCAGTTTTTTGTTTTTCCGATGCCGTGCTTGCATGGACGCTTTTTGTTCGCAGAACAGTCTTTCTTGACGGTGCGGTTATAGCATCATATTATTTTGCGCAGGCGGTGATCGTCATCGCCGCTTCGATGAAGGGGTAGCTGATGGCAGAGTATATCGTAGACAGTCGGAATGAAGGGCGTACTTCTTTTGGGGCGGTAAAAAGAAATGCAGTTCCTTTATTTCTCAGTGGTTTCGGGGTGATTCTTTGTCTGCTTTTTGTTGCTAATAGTCTGGGTTGGATTCATGTTTCCCCTGGGGATGCTTATGAAATGCTCCTTATCGGAATCGCTTCTTTTGCTTTATTAGTCGGCTATAGTTATTTCCGCATTATCGGAGTAGTGGGAAGCGTTGAATATAATGTTGATGTTCGCGATGAAGGCAGGGTTGCTTTTTCAAGATCTGTAAAGGGGAAGATCATTCCTTTTTCTTTCTGTGTAAGTGGTTTCCTTCTGTGTCTTGTGTTTATTGTCAATATTCTGTACCGGCTTCATATTCCTGCCGATGATGCGTATTCTATGCTCGGCATAGGTCTTGCTCTCTTTTCACTCGGGTGCTATCTTTTCCCTTCCAATGCCCCGTCTGCATTCATTATTGATACAGGAAAAGGGACTGTTTCCTTCTATGAACGAGGCGAGTTGACTCTTACGCCGCTTTCTTCATATAAGCGCCTAGAAGTTTCTCCTGCAAAGAGATGGGTAAAGATTCTTGATTTGAAAAGTTCCATCTATGTTGTTGATCTGATCCGCACAAACGGCGCAACTTTCACTATCTGCAGATACAGAGGCAGGGATCGCGCCGTTCACTGCGTTGAATCGATTGCCCGGGTATCAGGTCTCCCCGCGTTTGTTGACGGAAGAGAAATAGTTAAGGGGCGGAAGCTCCCTGCCCAAGATATCAATGAGATTTTATCGGCAAAAGGAACACTCCGGAAGGAACTGCATGGAGATTCCACCCATTATTCATGGCGTTCCCGCAGGTCGAATGCGAGCGCTTTTTCTGTCTGCGGAATACTTATCGGCATAGCGAGCGCGGTGTGTTTCGGCATTCTTCCTGATGAAGGGTTTGCCGTCACTCCTGTTCTTGGAATATCGATTTTTACATTAATGGCATTCGTGGGTTTTTTTCTTACTGCATTTTCTTTCGCCGGATCGTATACTGCTGTCCGTAAAGGATCGAGTGTTTTTTTTACGACGAGTCTTTTCGGAATGCAGCTGCGAACTCTTTCTCTAAATGGTCTCTTCTCTGCGCGGGCGACGGCAGGAGGAGAGGGGAATGGTGTTATGCTTTTTAATCGGGAAGCTGAGAATAGTTTTATTAAAAAAGGGGCACATCGGCGTGAGATTGCTTCTCTGCCCCGGATTACCGGTTTTCGCTCCCGAGAGACGGACAGATTGTTCATTGACGGGAAGTCTTTGACTTACGGGGAGAAGCTTCTTCTTGAACGTGAATTGAACGTGAAAAAAAATAGAAGAAATTAATTAACTGAGAGGCCATAATGCGAGCTGCTATATTTATCGACGGAGCCTACCTTCTGTCGTATTCAAAGAAACATGATATCACACTCAAGTATGATGAAATCGCAGACTTTCTTCTTAAACCTCTCCGCAAACAGGTTCCTCTTGATCTTCTCCGCTGTTATTTCTATTACTGTGCTCCATGGATGTCTTCTGATCCGACAGAAGGAGAGAAACGCAGAATGGAGGAACATGAACAGTTTATGGTGGAACTCGGGAAGATAGAACGATGGTCTGTCCGACTCGGAAAACTGCAGAAACGTCGTGAAGGGTATAAAGAGTATTACGAACAGAAACGTGTCGATGTTCTTCTTTCTGTTGATATGGTCCGTCATGCTGCAGCTGGACATATTCAGCATGCGATTATCCTTGCCGGAGACAGCGACTTTATTCCTGCTATAGAAGCAGTAAAGGAGTCAGGTGCGACAGTTACGCTCTGGTTCGGCGATGGAAACACGGTGCATAAGGATCTCATCAAACTTGCAGATATCACCCATGCGCTTGACCCGAGAAAGATTCCATCGAAAGGCAGACTTTTCAATCTCGGCAGTTCAAAGAAGAAAGAACTGCCTAAGGAAACAAAGAAGATCTGAATTATTTGACGGCTTACGCTAGAAACCGCAGAGATTAATTGAGGTTAAAGGAATGAAGTATACGATAAAAAGCGGAATGTTTGATGTCGCAGGCATAGGATCACCGCTTATGGATATCATTGTAGACGCTGATTGTGCTCTGATTTCTGAGCTCGGATTAATAATGGGGGGGATGACTCTTATTGATGAACCGCAGAGCATTGCTATTCTCAAACGAATCGCTTCTCTGCATTCGCAGATTGTCCCCGGCGGAAGTGCTGCAAATACCCTTGCTGGCGTTGCGACTCTTGGTGGAAATGCCGTCTTTATGGGAAGCATCGGCAGAGATTCAACCGGCATTGATTATAAGAGCCGCACAGAAAAATCCGGCATTGAAACACGTTTTGCCTTTCATGACGCTCTTACCGGTCATGCTATTACATTTATAACACCGGACGGCGAACGTACGTTTGCGACGCATCTTGGCGCAGCTCTCAGACTTTCAAAGCGCGATATCGAAAAAAGCACCGTAGCTTCCTGCCGCATTCTTCATGTCGAGGGATATCTTCTTGAGGAAGGTTCTCTCCGTGATGCTGCAGTATGTGCAATGTCCTATGCGAAAGAGAGCGGCGCGAAGGTTTCCATCGATCTTGCTGATCCCGGTGTTGTTCAGAGGAACGGTGCAGCTGTCCGTGAATTGGCGGATCGCTATGCTGATATCCTTTTCCTTAATGAAGAGGAAGCTCGCGCTTTTACCGGCAAAGAAGGCACGGCTGCTTTGTTAGATGTTCAGAAGTTCAGCGATATTGCTGTTGTTAAAATCGGCGCAAAGGGAAGCCTTGTTTCGCATGGAGGATCTGTTTTTGAGATCCCATCTTTTCCTGTCACGGTTGTTAATACCAACGGAGCAGGAGATAATTATGCTGCCGGAATGCTTTATGGGCTTACACATGATTTCAGTATAGAGGAATCTGCACGCATAGGTTCTTTCGCTGCATCCCGTGTTGTCGGCGTTGCAGGCGCGCGTCTTGAAAAGAAGTTTGATCCCAAAGAAGCTCTTTCCTGACCCTTTGTTGTTTAAGATATTCTGATTCTGCAAAATTCCAAAGGGGGCTTTCTCAAAAAGATGGCCCTTTCTTGTGTGTGGAAACATTAATTCTTTATCCATACCGCATTTGAAATAGGGGCTGTTTCATTCAAATTTACTTGCGCATCAGTCTTGTCTGCAGGTATGCGCAGCTGTTCTGTTGTCCTTATTCTGACAGATATTATAACTTAGGTATGAAAATTTCTTTTCCGGCTTTAAGATAATACGGCCGTTCCATGCCGTTTATATAGATGATTGCTGAGGGATCAATGCCGTAGATCTTTGCAATTTTCTGCACTGACTCTCCTTTTTTCACTTTGTGCCGCGCAATAGAGGAGAACTTGACATGGTACAGCCTATCCTCTCTCCCCATGATTCTGTCGGCGGAACCCGGCGGAAGGCGCACTAGGTATCTCCCTTTGCCCGGAGGTGTGATTATTCCGGCGATCTCTGGATTCAGCTTTTGAACAATTTCTGTTGTAGTTCCTGAAATCCGGGCGAGGTCATCAATTCTCACCGGATAGGCGAGTCCTATTTCCTCATATTCCTGGGCTTTTATCCGGTATTTTTCTATGCCGAACAGCTCTCTGTTGAAATAGATAATTGCAAGAGCTGAAAACTGGGGAACGTAATTATTTGTCTCAGGTCTGAAAGCGCTTTTTTCGACGAGCGTCCAGTAGTCGAGGGTCTGATGTTTCCGGATAGCTTTTGAAATACAGGGCGTTCCTCCGTTGTATGCAGCAAGGGCGAAGTCCCACTGCCCGTAGCAGTTGTAGAGAAAGGATAAATGCTGAAGAGCAGCAACAGTTGATTTCCTGACATCCCGCCGTTCATCGATCCAACTGTTAACGGTCAGGCCGAGCGAAAGAGCTGTCGGCGCAATAATCTGCCATGCTCCTACGGCTTTCATCCGCGACACTGCAAAGGGAGAATACCCGCTTTCGAGGATCGGCAGAGCGGCAATTTCTTTCGGCACAGAAGGAAACGATATGAGAACGCTGTCTATCTCTGTTTTATAGAAGTCCGCCTGATAAAAACCCCTGACAGCTTCCTCTCTTCCGTCAGAAAGGTAGAATGCGATCGACTTTCTCACTTCCTGGCGGCGCAGAATCGAGAAATCACTGATGCACAGACTGGTGTCCCGACCGTTCATTTCCGGGAGCGTTCGGATGGACCAGACTGTGTGTTTAGCAGAGGATGAACTCTGCTCTGCCTGTTCATTGTTATATGCGGATTCCGGGATAAATGTGTTAAAAAATGGAGTTGAGTATGCCGTAATCGGAAGAAAGATGCAGAAGAGAAAGAAGCAAAGTGCTTTATTATGCATCCCTCCTTTTCTCGGGCTATACCGGTCATGTCAACGTATTTGCCCCGGTGCGATTGAAAAAGTGATTGAAAAGGGCTGAGGATCTTTCATAATAAACCAATAATTAAGGGTCGGGGGTTCGTATGGACGCAATTGATATCTGGTACCTGACAGACAATGATGAGGGTAAGGGTATTGCTCAAACTCTCAGTGCAATGGGTTTTTCCACCCATTTTGTTTCAGGAACTTTTCCCTCGATAGCAGCATTTGATGAGAAAGGAGTGAACCTTTTCATTATTGATTTTTCCTTGTCCTCATGTGATCAGATTCTTGATCTGATCAGAAAAGAAGAACGGATCCGTTCTTTTCAGAAAATTGTGATTCTTCCTCTCGATAGTGTAGAAAAAGCTGCATCGGAAGTGAGAGATATCCTGCACATTGATTTTGTCTCCCGGCCGTATAATAAACGTGAACTGCTTCTTCTGCTTGAGAAATCTGCAGTGGTAGAGAAATATCGCGAGATTATGAAGTCAATCTCTCATGATGCCGAGGGTCGGATCGAAGCTTTCGAAAGTCTCATGCATATTCACCAGGGCAATCTTCTGGAAAGCGACGGCGAGAAAGCGATCTTTGATAAAATTGTCATTTTTGAACGCCGGCTGCTCGATGAGCAGAAAAAGCTTAATGACGCTATACGCGAATTTGCATCTCACCGGCAGAAGGAGCTTTTTGAAATAAAAAACCGTCTTCAGGCTGAGGAACTTCTCGATTCGCTCCGGCGGAATGAAATGCTTGATGCGCATGATACGATAAAAGCGCAGCAGGCAGTGCTTGATTTTTCGGCAAGGGAAATTTCAGAAACCAACAGAATCCTTCAGGCTGCTGTTATTACGCACGAACTCAGCAGAGAGGAAGCTCTTGTCCTTCATGATGAATTGGAGAAAACTCGAAAGAAAGTGCAGCAGCTTGAACAGGAGAATGCCGAGCTTAAGAAGAAGTGTGGCATTTTATGATTTGGAGTACTGCTTTTGAATGGAAGAAAGTGCTTCGCGATTCGGTGATGGATGGCATGATCAGGAAACGTATCTGTTTAAAATTCCTGTCATTAAATACTGCATAGACTATTCGTCCGGAGTTGAGAACAGAGAGATTATTGCGTTATGCTTCGTTCCTGACTTGACGACTTCATCAACCATCGATCTCTTTATGACCGCATAGTTCGGTGATATTCTTTCTATAACGGCTGCTTTCAGTGAGCCGGTGAGAATATCGTCGATGAATGAGGGATGGTTTGATTTTATAATCACACATTCCTGGATACTGAGTTCAAGGCTTTGTGCTATCCACTCCTTTACCATGAAAAGCAGATTCTGAGGAATGCCGTTTTTCAGGTACCGTTCAAGTTCTCCGAGATACTTTTCGGGATGCATTCTTCTCTTGTGTGCTGCCAGTACGGATTCTTTCGTTATTTTGCAGTGCATGACGACATCGTTCTTCGTCACATCCGTACACGAGAGTACGCGGTAGAGCGTATCCGAGGGCAGATCATCCGGAGGAATCATGATGGAGAAGTCGGGATTTATATATGCACTCGGATCCTGAGCCGTTTTCGTCGCAGAAGCTGCGCGGCACTTACCCCCTTCCATTGAAACCAGACCGAAAAAGAGTGCAGTTCTGAGCGACGACGCGAACTTTTCACCGGGAGATGACCCGGTTTCTGCAAACCTGATTTTCGGGTTCTTTGCCGAAATCAGCCTGTTGAGAATGAAGCTTGTGCGCGAAACGGTAAAATCAACGCCTTCATTCTGGGCAAGATAATCCAGAAGTGAAGAAAGTTCATCAGTCGTAGGAAGCGGATAGGGTGGTGAAAATAGAGCATCATCCGCATTTTTCTTAAGGGCGGCTTTGAGCGCTATCGTTCTGAATCGTTCAGGGTCAGAGATCTCTTTTTCGAAATGAGTGAGATCTATATGAACAACATCTTTTTTTACAGTAATGGTTCCGAGTCTGCTGAGAATCATGATGCACAGGCGGGCTGCATCATCAGGATCTGCGGCAATGCCGCGGTGGTCATTCATAGGAAGAAGCGCATCGCTTATTCGTTTGAAGTCGGCTTTGCGGAAATCTCTCTGCTGTGTGAGATAAAGACCCCGGGAAGAAATTGTATCGAACGTGTGCAGAATATTGGTGAGAAGATTATAACGGTTATTTACTGTTGCAAGCTGCTGCCCTTCATTTCTGCGAATAAAAGCTCTGAGCGTTTTTTCATTCATGATACATAGTGTGTTGAACGGAACTGTGGGAGTATGATGAATGCTTATAAGTTCTTTCTCTTCACATTCCTGAAGCAGTTTCCCTGCATCATCAATGCGTGAGGACTCGAGAATCTGCTCAAAAGAAGCAATGCCGCCGGCGTCAAATATGATTTGAAGCAGTTCTGCATATTTTTTTGGAATATCAACAGCAGTTTTTGCATTCATCTCAGAGCAGACGCTGATTAATGACTCTGCATGGCGGAGAAATTCTTCTTCTGTGAGAAACGAAAGAATCTCTTCGACCGGCTGATGAAGATATATCTTATCAAGCCGATTGTTGAGGTGCTTCCTGTTCTTGAGAATATAGACAAGCGCCCTCTTCTGGAGGTTGAGCGCGAGAAGTTCTACCGCATCAGGCTCAATCTGTATTAGCTTGCTAATCTCACTGAATGTGAGACCTGTTTTTGCTTTCCACAGCTCATGAAGGAGCAGCAGCTCATCTTCTATTAACCGTGAAAGGATTCTGTGTATCCCGCGAGCGGTCAACAGCTCTTTGAGGAGTTGTTGACGCTGCGATGGTGCAGCATGGGCGTCTATGGCTGTCCTCAGATAAGAAATATCGTCTTGGGACAGTGCTTCAATGGCTTCGGTTTGTTTGTTATCCATAGTTAAAAAAATTGTGGACACCACAATTGTGCTATCATAGAGAAGAGAGGGTAAAATAATCAATACAATTTTATGAAAGCGGACAGTAACTTTAATTAAATAACCATTTCATAGAAGAAACGCGCTTTTTGACCCGAGAGTACAGGAGAATGTAATGCTTCAATACGTAAAGTTCAACGAATCAGCGGCAAATGGTAAGAGATATGCTCTGCCGGCCGGAATCTATGCCTTTCGCTTTTTTTCTCTGAGAATTCTCATTTTGCTCTTTATGGTCTATGCAACGCTGTTCCTTGCGGTTGCTACCCCTTTTCTTGCGCCTCATTCCCCTTTCATTTACTTCATAGGCGGTATGATTTGCGCTGTTCTGATGGCACGTCTTGTGAATTTTGCGGTTAAGTCTGCTCTTTTCGGGAAAGGCGCTGTCACAGTAGATAAGAAAGGCATAATAGTCGAAAAGAAAGGTCAGTCGATCGAGTTTGCAGCTCAGGCAATCACTTTTGCTGAGTATACCGTTCTCGGTGACTTTGTCATACGGACAAAAGAAACCTCTGTTTCTTTTCCTTTCGGCATGTTTCCCGCAGCTGTCCGTAAAGAGTTTGTCTCACAGTTTGCGGACATGGCTCCGGGGCGCACTGCTGTTTTCCGCAAGATATGGGAGATCGGCGATGCTGTTGTGATGGCGATGATCCTTGCTGTTCACATCATTCAGTTTGTTATTCAGAACTTCTATATCCCGACCGGCTCAATGGAAAACACTCTAATGGTCGGTGATCATCTTTTTGCCGAGAAGGTCACATACGGCCCCCGCATACCTCAGATGATAGGGATGTCAAAAGAACTGCATATCAAGATCCCGTTCATTTCCCGCGATATTCATAGAGGTGATGTTATCATATTCCATCCGCCTGCACCTGCAGACGAAGAAAAGGATTATATTAAGCGCTGTATCGCTGTCGGCGGAGATGAATTTCATATCAAAGACGGCTATGTGTGGATTAATGGCGTTAAACAGGTTGAGAAATATGTGAAGGGCGTGACGAGCTATCGCGGGTTCAGCGAGATCAAGCTTGAAGGCGTTGTTCCCCAGGGAATGGTCATTGCAATGGGTGACAACCGTGAAAATTCTCTCGACAGCCGTTTCTTCGGCTATGTACCAGCTGAGAGAATCAAGGCGAAGGCTCTTGTAATGTATTTCAACAGTGATCAGATTCTGGGGGGCTTTGACTTCTCCCGCTTCGGACTTATCCGCTGAGATATGTTCCGGGATTTCTCCCGGCTCGGTAGCATCCAATGATGAAGAATGTATTCAACCGCAGAGTTGTTATTATGGGGGCTCTCTTTCTGGGAGCCGCCGGTTTTTTCATCGTCAGGCTGGGAATGCTTCATTTCTCTGACCGGATTCAAACCCCCGAACCTCCGCTGCGTCATGAATATGTGCGTCGCGGATATATAAAAGATTCTCACGGCGCAATTCTTTCAATGAGTATTGATGCACGGTCTCTTTATGCGAATCCTCAGGAGATAGATAATCCTGAGGATGTTGCGTCGAAGCTGGCTCCGCTTCTCGGCGTGACGGAACAGTATGTTCTTCAGCGCGTCACCCGTCATGGAAAACGGTTTGTGTGGGTGAAAAGAAAACTCTCAGAGCAAACTGCCGACAGCGTTGCCGCGCTCGATATGAAGGGTCTTCATTTTAAAAAAGAATATCTCCGCGTCTATCCCTACGGCTCGCTTGCCGCAAACCTTATAGGTTTTACGAATGCGGACAATGTCGGAATGGAAGGCGTTGAATACAAGTTTGATGATACTCTCTCAACATATGAGGATTTTTTCTTCCAGAGTAATGAGGGTGATTTCCGCTGCGGAAACAGTGTCGTTCTCACAATTGACAGGGTCGTACAGCATGCGGCAGAAAAGACCGTGCGTGCAGCTGTTGTTCAGACCGGTGCTAAACAGGGGGTCGTGATCATCTCCGAAGTGAAGACCGGCAAGATTCTGGCTCTTGCAAAGTACCCCACCTATGATCCTAATAACTACCGAGCGTATTCTTCCGAATATAGAAACAACTTCACTGTCTCTGAGCCGTATGAACCGGGATCGACGATGAAGATCTTTTCTGCCGCTGCATGGCTCACCGGCCGGCAGAAGGGTGCGCGCGAGCGGTGGAAGTGCGACGGTGGAATCGATGTAATGGATGAGCATATCAACTGCACCGGCGTTCACGGCTTAGTAGATATGTATGATGTTATACGCTATTCCTGCAATGTCGGCGTTGTTTCTGCGATGAAGGATCTCAGTGCCGGTTATCTCTATACGACGTTCCGTGGCTTCGGTTTCGGGGAACGGACGACGAAAGATATTGCCGGAGAATCTCCCGGCGTTCTGAGAGAGCTGAAGGCATGGTCAGGTCTCTCGAAATATTCTGTTGCGATCGGCCAAGAGATATCTGTCACGTCGCTTCAGCTGGCTGCAGCATACGGTGCAATCGCCAATGACGGCGTCTACTTTCAGCCTTACCTTGTTCAGGCTGTGGAAGACAGCAATGGGAATGTGATTGAACGTACTGTACCGAAGGTGAAGGGAAGGGTTGTATCCCCTGAAGTTGCCCGTGTTCTTAAAGGGATGCTCTCGAATGTTGTCGAAAGAGGGACAGGTAAAAATGCCGCGCCGCTCTACTATCATGCGGCCGGGAAAACCGGGACTGCCCAGAAGTCGCGCAATGGGCATTATGTGAAGGATCTCGATATCGCATCGTTTGCAGGTATTGTTCCTTATGAAAATCCTGACCTCTGCATCATCGTCATTATCGATGAACCGAAAGGTGTGACAGGGGGAAGCGTTGTCGCTGCGCCGTATTTTGCCCAGATTGCTGACAGAGTTCTTCCTTATAGAGGCGTTACGCTTTCGGTGAAAAAGAACGCTCCGCCGCTGCCTGTTTCCGAAACGGTGTGGAACGGGAATGCTGTTCCTGATTTCACCGGCCGTCAATTATTCGACTCGGTCAAATTGTTGGCGTCTATCCAGACAAAATATCCGATAACCTATTCTGTAGAAGGAACCGGAAGAGTCGTGAAACAGACTCCTTTGCCGGGTACTCCGTTTACAGCATCAACAGCTATAACGCTCTACTGCAAGGGGAACGATGACGGACAGGCTAAGGAATAATCTCGACGCGCTTTGGAAAAAGAATCCTCTTGCAGCTTCTGCTGCGTCTTCATGCTCATCTGCCGGTATTGAACCTCTTGCATCGAAGAACGGCGACTCTGTTCCGCAGTGCACCGTTAACGGAAAGAAGATCCTTCTCCACAGCAGATTTGATCCTGTCACTGAAGCGGAACGTTTTGTTTCCGAGATTGCGGCTGAAAACTATGCGCTGCTGGTCATTGCCGGTTTCGGTTACGGCTATCATGTCCAGATGCTGCTTCAGCGGATCTCTTCCGATGCAACCGTTCTTGTTCTTGAAAAAAACGCATCAATTCTCCGCTCCGCTGCTGAAAACAGAGATCTTGTTCAGGTTTTTTCTGATCCCCGCATCATCTTTCTTCTGGGTGCATCGGAAGATGATATCGCTGAAGCAATGCGCGGACGTTCTTCCCGTACGACGGCTTTCATCGTGCACAGGGGTTCTTCTCAGGCGGATCCCGATTACTATGCGAATGTCATCCGCATCGCGAAATCCTATATCGCTGCAAAGGATGTCAATGTTGCAACGCTTGCGAAATTTGAAAAAACCTGGACATCCAATATCATACGCAATCTTCCCGTTCTCTGCGACGGGGCTGATGCCGGAAAATTTTTCGGTAAGTTCGCAGGCATTCCGGCTCTCGTGGTTGCGGCCGGACCTTCATTAACAGAGAGCATTCCCTTTATCCGTGAGAACCTTTCCCGCACTGTCGTCATTGCTGTTGACACTGCCTATTTCATTCTGCGCCGCTACGGCATCGAGCCGCACTTCTGCGTGTCGGTCGATCCGCAGGTGATCAATGCCCGTTATTTTGAAGGACATGACGGCGGCAGTGCTGTTCTCGTCGGCGATCCCTGCTCTCATCCATCATCCTTCCGGCTTTTTAAAGGCCGCATATCGCTGACTGCGATTCCCTTTGATATGATGAAATGGATTGAGCGCGCAACCGGCACACGGGGCGAGCTTGCTCACGGCGGTTCTGTTTCGACTAACGCCTATGACTTTGCAAAGAAGCTCGGATGTTCGCCTGTTGCCATGATCGGGCAGGATCTCTCGTTTACAAAGGGGCTTGCTCATGCTCGCGGATCCTATCTTGATGAACTGATTCATAACAGAACGAACCGTCTGCTCAATGCTCAGATGTTTAACCGGTCGCAGCTGTCGGCACTTCCAGCAATCTGGATAAAGGGGATACGCTCTGCCAAGGTTCACACCAATCAGAAGATGATGATCTTTCTCGGCTGGTTTGAAAAGCGCAATGATCCCGATCTTGTGAATGCTACATTCGACGGCGCCCGCATCAGTAGTGTTGTTCATCGACCGTCCGATGAACTTTCATTTCCGGAAAGAGATGATATTCCCTCAAGAATCGATGCGCTGTTTTCATCGGCGGAACCGTCTGCAGAAGAGAAAAAGGCCCGCCGTGAAAAGCTTTCTTCCATGGTTGCACAGATGATTCTTTCATCAACCGAGCTGTCCGTTAAACTTGAAAAGGCAGTGAAGCTCTCCGAAGATCTGTGCCGTCAGTTCGAGACCGGATTGCCTGACAGCGGAAAAGTCGGATATATTCTCGGCAAGCTTTCAGATGTTGACCGCTCGCTTGAGTCGCTCGGCGAGGCAAAGGATATGATCGGGCTGACCGTTCAGCGCGTGATTCACACAATCACTGAAGGGTATAATATTGATGAGGGAACAGCTGTTTCAAAGGAACATGCCGTCGCGCTCAAATCACTCTATCTGTACAAAGGGCTTTCAGAGGGAACATCGTTTGCTTTGAAGTCGCTGGATCGGATTCAGAAAATTCTGTAGATGCTGCCTGTTCCCTGAAAGTAGTTGAAATGGCAGTGCTCTTATTGGTCAGTGGACTATTTTGAGCGAATTACGACTATTATTTATTCTATCGGAGTATACGATGAGCACCATTGATCTTTCATCTGATCTCAAGGGGAACGCCTACCCCGGACGGGGCATTGTCCTTGGCCGAACCGGAGACGGAAAGCATGCGGCAATTGCCTATTTTATAATGGGGCGCAGCGAGAACAGCCGCAATAGGATCTTTGTTTCTGACGGCAGCGGCATAAAGACGCAGGCCTTTGATCCGTCCAAGCTCACCGACCCCTCACTCATCATCTATTCGCCGATCCGCGTGATCGGCAATGATACAATTGTTACAAACGGTGATCAGACTGATACGGTTTTTGAATCTCTTAAAGCCGGTAAAAGATTTGAAGATGCTCTCCGCTCGCGCACCTTTGAGCCGGATCCTCCCAACTTCACTCCAAGAATTTCAGGTATTGTCAGAATAAAAGACGGCGGCCTGTTCTATGCTCTGTCAATCCTCAAGAGCGACAGAGGGAATGATGCCTCAGCTCTGCGCTTTTTCTATGAGTATGAAAACCCGGTAGACGGGGAAGGGCGATTTATTCATACTTATCGGTGTGACGGGAATCCGATCCCTTCTTTTGAAGGAGAACCTAAGTCTGTCGCAATCAAAGGAGATCTGGACAGCTTTACAGAGAGCATATGGGAAAGTCTCAATGCCGACAATAAGGTTTCACTGTTTACTCGTTTTATCTCTCTTGCCGATGGCGGTGTTGAAACACGGATTATCAACAAACACAGCTGATATGTGATGGATGATTTCTTTCTGTTCTCTATACGTTCTGATTGTCGGATTTACACAGTAACTCATCAGCCCTCGGGAAGGAAAGCTGATGAGTTTTTTGTTTAAAGGAACACCTTTTATGCCTTCAGACCAGAGTTCGGTGGATTTTGTTGTCGATCAGATGCGTGATGCAGGGGCGGTCTCATATCGGAAGATGTTCGGGAAATTCACGCTTTACTGTAATGCCAGGGTTGTTGCTCTTATCTGGATAATAAGCTTTTTCTAAAACCGACTGTTTCCGGGCGAGCCTTTATCGGAGATATAGTTGAAGCTCCGGCCTATCCCGGTGAAAAGATGAGCTTCCTTATAGAAGAAAAAATCGAGGACGTGAATGGATTTCATAGCTTATCCGTCTTCCAGCAGATGAACAGCCTCTCCCTAAGCCTAAAATCGGCTGACCGCCGGACTCATTATAGACGGTTTCAAGGTAATTGCCTGTTTTTTGTGAGAAATCATGCCTGTCTGCCGGGCATCAGCAAGTAAATCCGCCTGTTCTGTAGTCCTGTTTCATTTTTTCTTGACAAATGCCCCTTCTTAATTATTTTTGAGATCTAGAATCTTTGATGAGGAATTATGCGCAAAGGGATATATCCCGGTTCATTTGATCCTTTTACAAATGGACATTTGGATATAATAGTAAGGGCCGCTTCACTATGTGATAAGCTGTATGTCGCGGCAGCGCGGAACGGTACGAAAGAACCTCTCTTCACTTTAGGAGAGAGGCTGGAGATATTAAAGGAGTGTTGCCAGGGAAACGGTTCTATTGAAGTTGTCACTTTTGACGGACTTCTTGCCGATTTCTGCATAAAAAACGGCATTTCGTCCATTATTCGGGGTTTGCGGGCAACTGCGGACTATGAATATGAACATGCAATCGCTCTGATGAACAGGCGTCTTGCCCCTCAGGTCGAGACTGTTTTTCTGATGGCAGATGCAGAGAACTCTTTTATCTCTTCAACTATCGTAAAAGAGGTCGCCCGCAACGGCGGCGATGTTTCGTCCTTTGTTCCCCCCGCAGTTGTCTCTCAATTAAAATCAAAGTTTTCATGAGAACGTAGAAAATAATTTTACCAGGAGGATTGGTATGTTGATTGTAAGCCTCCTTGTCCTGGCCATTCCATGTGCCGGTATTGCCGGTTACGGAATCCGCGCGTATATGGGGAAAATAAAGCTCAGCTCTGCTGAAGCCCAATCCCAGCGTATTATCCAGGATTCAATCAGAGACGCAGAAAACAAGCGGCGCGAACTGCTGCTTGAGGCGAAAGACCAGCTGATTAAGGAAAAGAACCAGTTTGAAAAAGAGCAGCGCGAGAGAAGAGGCGAGCTCCAGAATGTAGAAAGACGTATTCTTCAGAAAGAGGAATCGATTGACCAGAAATCGGCTCAGCTTGAGAGGAAGGAAAAGGACCTTGACGTTAAAGACGGTGAGAACCGTAAAAAAGAAGAGGAACTCAAGAAATCATTCGAACGCTACCGTCAAGAGCTTGAACGTATTGCCGGTCTTTCCCAGCAGGAAGCAAAGTCAATGCTTCTTAAAGAACTTGAGGATGAAGTCCGCTTTGAATCGACTAAGCTGATCAATAAGATTGAAGAAGAGGCTAAACGCACTGCAGATAAAAAGGCGAAGGAAGTTGTTATCTCTGCTATTCAGAGAAATGCAACAGAGTTTACTTCTGAAAGCACTGTGACGACAGTATCACTTCCTTCTGATGATATGAAGGGAAGAATTATCGGGCGTGAAGGACGCAATATCCGCACACTTGAAAACCTCACAGGCGTCGATATGATTATTGATGACACTCCAGAGGTTGTTGTTATCTCCGGCTATGATCCGATCCGCCGCGAGATTGCACGTCTTTCTCTTGAGCGACTCATTCAGAACGGACGTATTCATCCGGCCCGCATTGAAGAAGTCGTTGAAAAGGTGACCACTGAGCTTGAAGAAAATATTCTTGATGAAGGCGAAAAGCGCGCATTTGAACTGGGAATACCGGGTCTTTCTAAAGAAGCTCTCTATCATGTCGGCAAGCTGAAATTCAGAACGAGCTACGGGCAGAATGTCCTTTCTCACTCTATAGAAGTTGCGAATATTGCAGGGATCATGGCAGGCGAGCTTAAACTTGACGTCAACCTCGCTAAACGTGCAGGTCTTCTCCACGATATCGGGAAGGGATCTGTTGTCGAGGGCGAAGGTGCTCACGCGATAGTCGGAGCCGATATGGCGAAGAAGTTCGGCGAGAATGAGAGAGTCTACAATATTATTGCATCTCACCATAATGATAAGGAACCCGATTCTTTTGAAGCGATTCTTATTCAGGTTGCCGATGCTATTTCCGCGTCGCGTCCCGGCGCACGCCGCGAATCGCTTGATAATTACATCAAACGTCTTGAAGATCTGGAGAAGATTGCTTCCGGATTTAAGGGCATTGAGAAGTGCTTTGCAATCCAGGCCGGTCGCGAAATACGCGTCATGGTTTCCAACGATCAGGTGAGTGATGACCGCGCAGTTGTTCTTGCACGCGAGATTGCTCAGAAGATTGAAAACGAACTCAAGTATCCCGGCATTGTCCGTGTGACTCTTATCAGAGAAACACGGATCGTCGATTATGCGAAATAGTAATACCGCTGCCCGCCCTTTACGTGGGGCGGGCGAAGGTTTTTTATATGAAGAAGATTCTCGATTCAATTACTTCCATTAAAGATCTTAGATCTCTTCCCGTTAAAGAGCTTCCAGCTCTGGCTACGGAATTGCGCGGAACTATCATTGATGTTGTCTCTCAAAACGGCGGCCATCTTGCATCGTCGCTCGGTGTTGTCGATCTGACCATCGCGCTTCACTACAGCTTCAACACTCCCTTTGACCGGATCATTTGGGATGTCGGGCATCAGACCTATGCGCATAAGATTCTTACCGGCAGAAAAGATTTATTCCCGACGATACGGCGTCATCACGGACTTTCCGGTTTTCCCAAGGTAAGCGAATCTCCCTTTGATACCTATGATACCGGGCATTCCAGCACCTCGATGTCTCTTGCTGTCGGCGAGGCTGTTGCGCGAGATCTCAAGCATGAAAAGCATGCGGTGATTGCAGTTATCGGCGATGGTTCCCTTACCGGCGGTCTCTGCTACGAGGCTATGAACCAGATAGGGCATGTCAAAAAAGAGATGATCATTATTCTCAACGACAATGAACACTCGATCTCTCCGAATGTCGGAGCGATAGCTCAATATCTTACGAAGATCATCTCCGGTTCGTTTTATAATAAAGTCCGCAGACGTTATTCCAACTTCCTCAAGAAGGTTCCTAAAGGGAAACAGGTCTGGGATTTCTTTAAAAAGGTTGAGTTGAGAACAAAAGGACTCATTCTTCCCGGACAGGTTTTTGAAGAGTTCGGCATCCGCTATTTCGGACCTGTCGACGGTCATAATATCGAAGGTATGATCATGCTTTTTGACCGCCTAAAGAAGATCAATAACGGGCCGAAGATTGTTCATGTGATTACAAAAAAAGGAACCGGATATCTTCCGGCCGAGAAACATCCTTCGAAGTTTCACGGCATCGGTCCTTTTGACAAGACGACAGGTATTACTGCTGCCTCTGTTAAAATAGGCTGGTCTGAGGTTGCTGGTAAGACGCTGGCCCGTATTTCAGAGAAGAACCGCTCTGTCTGCGCCATCACTGCTGCGATGAAAGATGGCACAGGGCTTTCTGATTTTGAAAAGGCGGCTCCGGGCCGTTTTTTTGATGTCGGCATTGCTGAAGAGCACGCTGTTGTATTCGCGTCGGCGCTTGCTAAAAACGGATTCCGTCCGTTTGTTGCTATTTATTCGACGTTCCTTCAGCGTGCGTATGATCAGCTGATTCATGATGTCGGCATCATGAATCTTCCTGTGACATTCCTTATCGACCGGGCCGGCATTGTCGGTGAAGATGGTGAGACGCATCACGGCCTTTTCGATATCGGTTTTATACGAAATATTCCGAACTTTCTTCTGTTTTCTCCTTCAACAGGTGAGGAACTCAAAGATATGATTCATTTTGCCGCTTCCTACGGCAAGGGGCCGATCGCCATCCGTTATCCGCGCGGAGCAGTGCCTGAAACGACCATTTCATTTTTGCGGCATTCTATTTTTTCCCCCGGCGTTGCCTTTGAATGCGGAACCGGTTCCGTTGCTCTTGTTGTGTCGGGCGATATGATCCCCTATGCTGAAAGTGTTGCAGCACTGCTTGAGGCTCAAGGTCTTTCTTCGACGATCATCAAGCTTGTTACTCTGAAGCCGCTTGATATGAAATGCATCTCATCTGCCGTACACAGGACGAAGTGCTTTATTACGATTGAAAACGGATATATTTCCGGCGGAATAGGAGAGGAGATCGTTTCTCTTCTGCCGGGAGAGCTGAGAGGGAGACATATCTTCTCTGTCGGGTTCCCTGATAAGTTTATAACGCACGGCAAATCCGCCGAAATCTTTGAAGAGTACGGACTTTCACCCGACCGGACGTCTGAACGTATTCTCGCATGGCTGGATCGCAGTGGCGGCAGGTAAAATCCGTATCGACAGATTTCTTGCAGAAAGCGGATTTGCCGATTCAAGAGAAAAGGCAAAGCGCGATCTTCTCGCGGGATGGGTCAAGGTCGACGGCGAAACGATCCGCGATCCCTCGCACGAAGTTTCCGGCACTGAATCTTTTATTGTGGAGCGCCCCGGTGGACTCTTTGTCAGCCGCGGAGGCGATAAGCTTGCTAAAGCTCTCGATCATTTCTCGATTGATCTCACCGGTCGCACTTGTGCTGATTTCGGAGCATCAACGGGCGGATTCACCGACTGCATGCTTTCCCGTGGAGCCGTCAAGGTCTACGCTGTCGATGTCGGTTACGGTCAGCTGGACTATAAACTGCGTTCAGACAGCAGGGTTGTTGTTATGGAGAGAACCAATGCCCGCAATGTAACGAGAGATCTCTTTCCTGACCCAGTGTCGTTTGTCAGTGCGGATCTGTCATTTATTTCTTTTTCAAAAGTATATCCTGCAATAGCCGCCTCCTTTGCTCCTGTTGAAGGTGTTGCTCTTATAAAACCCCAGTTTGAAGCCGAGAGCAGCGAGCACAAGAAGGGCGTCGTTGTAAAGGCTGACAATCATAAGATTATTCTTTCGCGCACAATAGAAGCTCTTCTTTCTCTAGGGCTTAGAGTCAAGGGCCTGACCTTTTCCCCGATAAAAGGGCCGAAAGGAAATATTGAATTCCTTCTGTATTATGCTGCAGGGGATGAATCTTCATCTTCAGTTGATGTTTCTGCTGTAGTGGACGAAGCTCACGCATCTCTGCGGCAGTAACGGATCTTCTGCTTTCTCACTTCCGCATGTGAACATCAATTAACGGATTAAAAATGGATCTTACGCGGGGCTTGGAGTCGCACTGAAAACATTGTTAATCCAGCTCTTTCTCCGTGTCCTCCTCGGCCCTGGGTGAAAATCCTTTTTTTGTGAACTGCTCTAAAGTTTACGAATGGAATAGCTTGGACTTCGCAGTTAAGGTGAAGAATGAAGTTTATTTTACCCAATTCAAAAAAAAGAATGCTTTTGAGAATATTTGTTGACCGACCCTGTCCATAAGCCCGAATTAAATCGGAGACTTTTATGAAAAAGCCGGTATTGCTTTCTTCAGCTTTTGTCCTTCTTCTTTGTCTTCTTTCTCCTGCTCAGGGAAAGGATCGGTTCATTGTGCATCCTGTTTCCTTTAATCCGGCTGCTCAGACGCTTAAACTTAAATATGAACTTTCTCCGCAGACTGGTGCGTTTCGTACTGATCGTCCGCATTCTGCCGAAGCGATGATTGTATGAAAAGGATTATTGCCGTAACTTTTGTCATTATACCGGTTCTTATTTCTCTGTGTGCGGAAGCATATGCAGGTTCTGCCGGAAGCATAGGTGCCTTCACCAGCAGCGGATGGGCGGGAGCCGAGTATATTGCTGAAGGTTCAGCTGCAGAGGCAACTGTCAGCGATATTTATGCTCTCTACTGGAATCCTGCCGGTCTTGCTGCTCTGGCCGGGCATAATACTAAAAGCCCTGACGATATCCGCAAGAGAGCTGATTCCGGGGATGTGAGCGGAATAACCGAAGAGGATCTTCTCCGGTTTTCGGAAACGAGAGACAGCTTTTTCTTTCAGCTCGGCGCTTCCTGTACACAGCTGGATATGGACAGGGAGGCGGCATTCGGAGGCTGTGCATTTAAATTTTTCGGGGGCGTTCTCGGAGCCGGAGCCCTTTCCGTATATTCAGGCGGCATCGATTCCTATAGCGATTCCTCGACAGGCGATCCAGTGAGAACGGGATCGGCTTCATGCTGTTCTACTGTCGGTTATCTCGGCTACGGACGTTCATTCGGTCTTGCATCATTCGGAATGACGTTTAAGCCTGTTTATGAAAAGATTGCTGATGCGGCTTATGCAGGCGGTGCCTGCGATATCGGTGTCCAGGCAGAGGTGCTTCCTTTTATTAAAATCGGATGCGTTTTTCAGGATATCGGCCTTGGAGAGTATCCCGTGGAAGGGGATAATCTTGAGCAGAAGTGGCGTCCCGGTTCATCTACTCTGAGATTTTCTGCTGCGATTGATTCCCGCTCATCGGATCTCACCTTTATGGCCGGACTTTCCTACCGAATGACGCAGGAACGTTTTATTGTGAATGCGGGTGCGCGGTATGGAGCAGGAGATACTTTCATTTTTGCGATTGGTCTTTCCGGTGAAAAATTCCGCGCAGGGGTCGGATGTAAAATTCTGAACTGCGAACTCTGGTATGCTTTCTCTGTCGACAGTGTAAATGCCGGCTATGATAATACAGTCTCTTTGGCGATGATGTGGTGATGAATTTAAACAGCGGACACAAAACCTTTATCATGGGGATCGTCAATACGACCCCGGATTCATTCTACGACGGCGGCCGTCATAATGGTGTGCATGCTGCATTCGATCATGCGATGAACCTTGTGACCGAAGGAGCTGATATTCTCGATATCGGCGGCGAGTCGTCACGTCCGGGTTCTCTGCCTGTTTCTCTTCAGGAGGAGCTTGACCGGGTCTGTCCTGTTGTAGATCTTATTCATAGAGAAGATCCTTCTCTTGTTATTTCTATCGATACTATGAAGTCCGGCGTGGCGGAAGAATCTCTCCGCCTCGGAGCTTCCATTATTAATGATATCAGCGCCCTGAGCGATCCTGAAATGGCAGCTGTCTGTGCAGCAGCCGGAGCGTGGACTGTTCTTATGCATATGAAGGGCGTTCCTCTGACGATGCAGAACGGCATCTCGTATGATGACTGTATCGCCGAGATCGAAACCTTTCTTCTGACTGCTGCTGATAATGCTCTTGCTTCCGGGGTGAAAAAGGACAGGATCATTCTTGATCCCGGCATCGGCTTTGGGAAAACACTGGAACAGAATTACCGGATTATCCGCAATATCCCACGATTTAAAGGTGCAGGGTATCCTGTTCTGATAGGCCTGTCCCGCAAGTCTCTTATCGGAGGAGTTCTTCCTGCTGATGCAGACAGACTCCCCGCAACCATAGCTCTCGATGCTGTTTCGTCTCTATCAGGCGCTGACATCGTTCGCGTTCACGATGTCCGGGAACATGCTCTTGCCCTTGCGGCGATCGATATGCTCAGGAAGGTGCCTGCATGATGCACGCTCTGTTTGATAGAGTTATTTATAATATGAACATGTTCTGGGATTTTTTCCGGAACATCATAGATGTTCTCCTTGTAGCTTATCTTTTGTTCAAGGTCTATGAGTATCTTTCCCGCACGAGAGCTATGCAGCTGTTGAAGGGATTTATTGCGATCTTTATTCTTGCAATACTTTCCAGTAAGCTTCATCTTGAAACGCTCAACTGGGTCATTACCAATGTAACAACCTCTGTGATTCTTGCTGTGATTATCATCTTCCAGCCGGAGCTAAGGAGGATTATCACTCAGTTCGGTCAGAGAAACTGGATCTCCGGGGAGAATCCGGAAGATGTTCTCCAGCTTGATGAGCTGGTCAATGCCATAACGTCAATGGCAGAGGAGAAGATCGGCTCTCTTATTGTGATTGAACGAAAGACCGGTCTCCGGAGCTATGCTGAATCAGGTGTTGCAATCAATGCCGGTATTTCGGAAGAGATTCTCCGCACGATCTTTTTCCCGAATACTGCGCTTCATGATGGTGCTGTTATTATTCAGGAAGGAAAGATCTCCGCGGCTGCCTGCTATCTGCCGCTTTCTGATTCCAAGCAGCTGAAGAAGCATCATGGAGCGCGTCATCGCGCAGCTCTCGGCATAGCAGAAGAAACTGATGCTCTCGTTCTTGTTTCGTCTGAAGAAACCGGTTCGATTTCGGTTATGGTAAACGGCAGGATGTATTCTAAGGTGCGCGAATCTGAACTCAAGAACATGATTCTCTTCTTCATGAATCCCAAAAGCGCTGATGAAGAGAGGTATACCCCCAGATGAAAAAGCTGCATACTCTTTCTCTCGAGCTGCTTGAAAAGCTGAACTCATTTTCATGGTTCAGGGGAATTTCTGATTTTATGAACAAGCATAAGATCGTGCAGAAATTCCTCTGCCTGGTTATTGCTGCGGTGCTCTGGTACTATAATGATACGAAACGTTTGTCCGAAGTACATTTCAAAGTTCCTGTTCAGGTCGATATGTCTCGCGATTTTGCTGTAGCGGATATTGAGCGGCGTCAGATATCTGTAACTGTGAGGGGCAATGCTGAGGATCTCCGCAATGTAGGGCAGAACAACCTTTCTGCATATCTGCGTATTCAGAATCCTGTTCCCGGCGATGCAGCCCGTTTTCCTGTGACGGTACTTGGCAATGAAATGCCGGAATCGGTGCAGATAGAGCCAGCAGATAAAACGCTCTATGTTACTGTGGAGCGCCGTGTGGTGAAGAAAGTTCCGATTGAGCCTGTGCTTGAAGGTTCCGTAGACTCTGGATACTTTGTTGGAAATTCAACGATCACTCCGTCTGAAACAGAGGTTTCCGGGCCTGAGTCTGTCATGAAGAAGCTGCATACCCTTACGATAGAACCTGTTTCACTTACCGGATATACAACGACGTTCAGGATTCCTGCGAAGATCAATCCTGAATCAACGAAATATCTTGATCTGTATCAGAAGAATTTTGTTATCGAAGTTCCTGTTTTTGACGGACGGAATATCAGCCGGGTCAAACGTGATATCGTTCCTGTCAATATGCCTGAAAACATAGCTTATTCCTTTTCGGCGAAGGCTGCAGAGGTCTATCTGAAAAACGACAAACCTGATCAGGCTGTTTCTCCGGATGATCTTGATCTTTATATTGACGGATCAGATTCTCCGGTTCTCTCCCGCGGGGATGCGATTTCAGAGGAAATAGTTGTTTATCTCCCTGTCAGAGTAAGGAACCGTACAGGCTCTCCGACTCTTGAAATCGTTCCCGGTAAAATTGCAGTGAAAGTGAGGAAAAAATAATGTCAGTTGTTCTCGGCGTAAATCTTGACCATATTGCAACGCTTCGTCAGGTTAGAGGCGCTCCCTATCCCCAGCCGGTTGACGGTGCAAAGATCTGCGAAGAGTGCGGAGTGTACGGCGTTACTCTTCATCTCCGGGAGGATCGCCGTCATATTCAGGACTATGATCTGTTCGAGGTGAAGAAGGTTCTTTCCTCGTGTGTTCTCAATATGGAGATGGCTCTGAATCAGGATATCATTGATGTTGCCCGTGAGGTTAAGCCTCATATGGTTACACTGGTTCCTGAACGCAGAGAGGAGCTCACAACTGAGGGCGGTCTTGATGTGAAGCGCCATGCTGAATCGATCAGGGCGCTCGCTTCCGAGTTCAGAAACAAGGGCATACTTGTCTCCCTTTTTATTGAGCCGGATAAAGATGCCGTGACACTGGCCAAAGAAGTTTGTGCCGACTATATTGAAATTCACACAGGAAGCTACGCTGATGCAAAGAACGAATCAGCCAGGGGTAAAGAACTTAAACGCATTCTCGCCGCTGCCGATCTCGCGGTATCCCTGGGGCTGAACGTCAATGCCGGTCACGGTCTTACCTGTGAGAATATGCCCCCGCTGCTGGCTATGAACGGTCTCAGAGAGGTGAATATCGGGCACTCAATTATCTCCCGCGCTGTTTTCGTCGGCCTTAAATCCGCCATCCTTGAAATGAAGGGTATTCTTGACCGGGGAGGGAAGTAATGGCATCCATAATTAAGTTCATTCTGCTCTTTCTTCTTGTTCTCTTTCTTGTGACAGTTGTGCGCATCGCGTTGTCTATCTTTAAACTGCTGTCGATGCCTCTTAATTCCCAGAAGAAGAACAATGAAGAGCCGTATCAGGAAACAAGGAGATCTGCTGACGGACGTACAATCGAACTCGGAAAGAAAGATTATAAAGTGGAATAATATGAAACGAGTTATTTCTGCATTCTTTCTTCTCATTGTCTCAATATCACTGCTTTCCTGCGGCAAACTGACAGGGCAGTTCGCTTTCAGAACTGATGAAACCGATGCTTACCGCAAGATGCCCGATGATATGGAGATTGCTGAGGATAAACCTGTTGACTGGGTTTTTGCAGTCGACAGCGTCCGGGGTGTTCACCATGTCTATGTGATTGTCCAGAAGAAGGAGCTTGTATGGGCAGAGGTGAAGAAGGAGAATGTTGAAGTTGAGAAGCTGAGTCCGTGGGTTCATGGAAGAATTGAAAACCTTGAACCAGGTGAATACAAGATTGTCCTCGCTGAACAGGAAACGCTGATTGCTGAGAAGCCGTTTGTTATATATGGTCCGTCTGATGATGAGGGGGGCGAGGATTAGCCTTTCTTCCCTCTTCATCTTTATAGTATTAAAGGACAAAGAGGTTCTCTATGCGGTTTTTTAAACTCACTTCACTCCTGCTTGTTTTTATCTTTTCCTGCTTTCTCTCCTGCGGCGGGTCTGTCTACGAATTCTATCAGAACAGGAATCGAAAATCCGCTGCTCTCACACTGAAGAACGTTGTTGTCGGCGATCATACTGTCGTATACCTTGAAGGCGGAAAAGGGAAGACTATTGTTCTGGTACACGGGTTCGGATCTGAAAAGGATCATTGGGTTCATGTTGCCGCCGGTCTCACGTCGTCATATCATGTTATTATTCCTGATCTTCCCGGCTTCGGAGAATCAACAAAACTGTCAAGTGCCAGCTACGATATGGTAAGTCAGGCAGACAGGCTTCATGCATTCATTAAACAGGTCATTCCTTCCCGCCCGGTTGCAGTTGCCGGACACTCTATGGGCGGAAATATCGCAGGGCATTTTGCTGCAAAGTATCCGCAGGAGGTTTCACATCTTATTCTTATTGATAGTTCCGGGATCACATCTCCGGAAAAGAGCGATCTTGTAAGGGCGCTTGAACAGGGCGTTAATCCTCTCCTTGTCAGTTCAGAGTCGGATTTCAGCCGGCTTCTCTCTTTCTGTTATGTTGAGCCTCCATATATTCCGTCATCGACAAAACGATTCCTTGCTGAACGTGCGATCAGAAATAAGCCCGGAAACGAAAAAGTCTGGAGTGACATGCTGATTAAAAAGCCGTCGAACCTGGATGATAAGCTTTCTCTGCTGACCATGCCTGTTCTCATTATATGGGGAGATTCTGATCGGCTTATTCATATTTCAGCTGTATCTGTTCTGGAAAAAGGGATTAAGAATCACACGACGCGGATTATAAAAAAATGCGGTCATCAGCCGATACTGGAAAAGCCTGAAGAAACGGCGAATGATATAAAAGAATTTCTTGAGAAGTAAGATCTGCTGTGCAATATTCAGGGAATTTCATTATAGTGGTTCACGAAATAAAAGATAGCATTCCGCATTAAGCTTACATGGAAATGCATGATCCTCTACGCTTATCGCGCTATTCTCCGCAGCCCCGAATGAAAACTGTTTTTTCCTTATCCGCTTTAATGCATGAGATTTCCGCCCTGCGCGGGAATGACGAAGACCGATTGACTCAATCATTAACCGCTATGGTGACCATAATAGGAATCTATTTTTAAGATGGTATTTTTTCCAGTAGTGTGATCGCTTCTATATGCAATGTTCCCGGGAACATGTCAATCATGGTGAAGCGCGAAAGGTGATATCCCTGGGAACAGAACTCCTTGAGATCCCGTGCCAGGGTTGTTACATTGCATGATATGTATACAATTCTCTGCGGACTCATCGCGATGAGTGAAGACTTTGTCGTTGATGAAAGTCCGGCGCGCGGCGGATCTGCTATAACAATATCAGCCCTGTCGCCGCGCGGACTGATTCTGTCATCGGGCTTTGTTTCAAACGTAACGTTGCGGATGCTGTTGTTTCCGGCGTTTTTTCGTGCCGCATCTATGCTTTCACGGCTGATGTCGATTCCTTTCGCGTTTCTGCACTGTGACGCAGCGGGAAGGGTGAAGAAACCTCCTCCGCAGCCAATATCGAGAACAGTCAGTTCCTCCGTCAGTGCTGCATATTCCAGCACCTGTTCTATCATCCTGCTTCGCAGAAATCTGTTGGCCTGAAAAAAAGCGAAGAGGTTACGTTCGAAGGTAAAACCTGATTCCCTTTCGCTGATAATCACAACCCTGCCGGTTGAAAGATGAACGTCATTATTTCTGTCAACGGCACCTTTTATTTCTTCACCATCCGGATGCTGCATAAGAGCTGATGAAAGTTTCCTGTCGAGAAGAAGACATCCCTGGGGCGGAAAGGGGATAATATTGTGGGAATCTTTTGCGAAAAAACCCGCCAGTCCTTCGCTGCTGATCTTGGCTGTAGCATGACTTCTATAGTGAAACCGGTTATCTGAAATCGTATCAATTTCCGGAATCGATTCTTTCGGAAACTTGCCTATTCTGATCAGTGCATCTTCAACAACCGACTTTTTTTCAAGAAGTTCTTTTCCGTAACTCATATGCAAATAATCGCAGCCGCCGCATTTTCCGAACGACGGGCATTCGGGATCTATGCGGTATGGTGACGGTTCTATAACAGATATGAGACCTGCAAATCCGGCATCCTTTTTAAAGATGGGATCTGTAATCTCAACGAGCTCTCCCGGAATGGTAAAAGGTATAAAAAGCGCGCACTTTTCATGAAAGGCAAGTCCGCAGCCGCCGAATGCTGATTTTTCGATTCGTACAATTAATGACATAATGCCATTGATCGATGAAACGTTTTATAACGCAAGAGTTTTGTTCCTGCGCTCCGTTCATCAGAAGTTATCGCTGAGAAGTTCGAAATATCCTTTCGGGTGCAGACATGCCGGACATTTCTCCGGAGCTGATGCCGATTCTGCAATATATCCGCAGTTTCCGCATTTCCAGAAAGTTTTGGATTCTTTTTTGAATATGGTGCCGGCATCAATATTTCCAAGAAGTGCAAGGTATCGTTCTTCATGGTGTTTTTCAACTGTTGCAATCATTTTGAAAGCTAATGCAATATCATGAAATCCTTCTTGTTCTGCTGTTTCTGCCGCTTCCGGATACAGAACAGTATGCTCTTCATGTTCTCCCTCGGCTGCAGCCCGAAGGTTTTCAGCTGTAGTACCGATGATTCCTGCTGGGAAGGTTGCAGTAATTTCCACCATCCCGCCTTCAAGAAACTTGAAGAAGCGTTTTGCATGTTCCTTTTCGTTTTCAGCTGTCTCTTCGAAAATGTGCTGAATCTGTATAAGCTCCTCTTTCTTTGCCTGAGAAGCGAAGAAGGTGTATCTGTTTCGTGCCTGAGATTCTCCCGCGAAAGCGGCGAGAAGGTTTTTTTCAGTTTTTGTTCCCTTTATGCTTTTCATTGTTTACTCCTTTTTGATTAGCGGCGAGACATCTCACCGTCAATAAATACCAGCCCCTGTGAGCTTGTGCCCGCCATGCGGAGCCTTTCGAGGACAGACCGTACTGAAGATTCTTCCTCTGACTGTTCTGTAATGAAATACTGCAGTTCGACGACTGTAGCATAGTCCTTTTCTCCGGAGGCCATTTCATACAGCCGGCTGATCCGGTCGGTTATTTTCAGCTCATGCTTGAGTGCGTCCTCAAAGACATGTGCCGGAGATTCCCATCTGAGAAGAGGCTGCTCAACTCCTCTGAGCTTTACCGTCCCGTTCCGTCCGAGAACAAAACGATAAAGCCTCATCGCATGCCCGATATCTTCTTCTGATTGTTTTTCCATCCAGTGGGCAAACCCGTTAAGGGAGAGCCCATGGAAGTAGATTGCCATCGACAGGTAGAGATAGGCCGAAAAGAGTTCTTCATTAATCTGTTCGGACAGAGCATCTTGAATCCTTTCTCGTAGAGACATGCTTATGCAGCTTCGAAAACGTCTTTACCTGCACCGCAGAGAGGGCACACCCAGCTGTCCGGAATTGCTTCGAAGGCTGTTCCTGCTGCAACGCCGTTGTCAGGATCTCCTGCTGCCGGATCATAAATATAGCCGCAAACTGTGCATGTGTACTTTTTCATGGCATCCTCTGTAAATTATTATACTAAAATCATCTGGCTGACCAGATAAGCTCTGACAGGGTATCCTGCGGGCTTTCTCCTGTCGACATTTTTACTCAGGATCAAAAGCTGCTTTGGTTGCGCCGCAGGAAGGACAATCAAAGGTGTCAGGGATGTCTTCGAATGCTGTGCCTGGAGCAACTTCATTGTCAGGATCCCCCACTGCCGGATCGTAAACATAGCCGCAGATTCCGCAAGCGTACTTTTTCATAGCATCCTCCATAAATTGTTTTACAAAATTACTCCAGTCGACAAATCTCAAAAAAGAACTGCAGATGAACCATGCTATAAAATATCAGTCTGTTGTTTTAAGATCAACAATAATTTAACGGTTCTTTTCAGGAGGCGATCGTGAGATACTGCATTATAGGGAATGGCGCAGCCGGGGCGGATACAGCTCTTTCAATACGGCAGAACGATCCGGAAGGAGAGATTCTTCTTCTCAGCGAGTCCGCTCATCCTCACTACTATCGCCCAAAACTGATCGACTATATTATGGAGGATCTCCCTGCTGAGAAGCTCTATATTCTCCGCAATGAAGCTCTTGCAGCAAAAAAAATCGGCGTGCGCCTTTCAACCCGTATCGACTCTGTTGACCCTGCGGTGAAAACGATCACCACTCATGATCATGAAATTATTTCATATGACAAACTGATGCTTGCTGTCGGTTCGACGCCCTTTCTTCCTCCGATGGAGGGAATGCCGATGGAAGGTGTTTTTACACTCCGCGATATTGAAGATGCTGATAAGATCAAAGCCTGGTGCAGAGGGAAGAAGAATATTGTCATATCCGGTGCCGGACTTCTCGGTCTTGAGACGGCTAATGCCATCCGCGGTTTGTGCGAAAAAATAACTGTCATCGATATGAGTTCCTGCCTGCTCAGCCGTCAGCTCGATGGAGACGGTGCTGCTCTTCTTCAGGGTTTTCTTGAGAAAAAGGGAATGTCTTTTATTTTTGACGATTGCGTGACTTCTCTCTCCGGGAACGGTTGTCTTGAGCATCTCAATCTCCGTTCCGGCAGACAGATTCCTGCCGATGCTCTTATCGTTTCTGCAGGTGTTAAACCGAATGTCGGGCTTGCTCAAAAAGCAGGTCTTGTGACCGGCCGAGGCATAATTGTTGATTCGCATTTTCAGACTTCAGACCCGTCTATCTATGCTGCAGGCGACTGTGCCGAGTTTGAAAACCGCTGCTATGGACTGTGGACTGTCTCAAAGGAGCAGGGGAGGATAGCCGGCGCAAATATGGCAGGTGTTGTCACCGAGTATAAGGGAAGCGTTCCTTCTGCAATGCTCAAAGTAACGGGGATCGACCTTTATTCAGCAGGCGATTATATGGGAACAACCGCCTGGTCGATGATGAAGCTTGAGGATCACCGCTATCTCAAAATCGTTTATGCCGATGATCGTCCTGTAGGTGCGATTGTTATCGGTGATGCTGAGGCGGTCAAGCTTGCACAGAAGGTTATGACCGGCAAGGCGGCTCTTGAAGATTTTAAAAAGCTTATGTCGTGACATCTGCTGAACAGGCTTCGATTATTTTTTAGAGCAATTCATGAAATGAATAGCTCGATCATTCTGCAAAAGCAGGCAGGATTGCAATAACAGCTCAGGGACCGGTTGCGCAAAAGCGTCTTTGGCTCAATGATCTGCGGCCCTCACTCTAAGAAAAGCCCGCTCCTGCGCTGTCATCCCGGCGAGGAACCGGATTGTGCGGATGATGGTCTTTCTCCATCTCCGCGTGAGATTTTTCCTCTTTCTCTATAGCATCCCTTCAATTTTTTTCGTAATTTCAGCAAGCTTTTCCTCTGTGGGGAGCCACTGCACTTTGACGCTTTCCATCATGCTATACTTGAGGGCTGTCAGAACCTCTTCAACCTGGCCGACGCTCTGTCCGCCCCAGCCGTATGATCCGAAGGCAAGACCTACTCTGTTTTTCGGCGCAAGACCTTTGAAATAGGTGAGAAACGATGCAACGGTCGGCAGCATATTGTTATTGAGCGTTGAAGAACCGACGCAGATATATTTTGATTCGATTACCCGGGTCATCACATCAGAGATATGGGTATGCTTGAGATCATAGAGCTCCGCGCGGATTCCTTTATTCTCAAATGCAGACATGATAGCATGAGCCATCTTTGCTGTGGTTCCCCACATTGTGTCATAGACGATGATGGCGTGCTCTGCCGTTTCATTTGAAGACCATTTTTTGTAAAGAGAGGTGATCTGATCAAGATGCCTGCGCCAGATGATTCCGTGGCTTGGGGCGATAATTTCAACCGGAAGCTCCTTCAGTGCTTCAAGTGCTTTCTGCACCTGAATGCCGTAGGGGAGTACGATATTTGCGTAGTACTTGCGTGCTTCATCGAGAATTGTAGTGACAGGATACTCGTCATCAAAACGTTCGCTTGAGGCGATATGCTGACCGAATGCATCATTTGAGAAAAGAATTTTCTCTTCAGGACACCATGTTACCATGTTGTCGGGCCAGTGAACCATCGGCGTGTGTACGAACATCAGCGAACGTTTGCCGAGCGAAATTGTTTCGCCTGACTGTACTACTTTGTAGTTGAGCTTTCCGAAGTGTGCGTTGAGACCCTTTTCTCCGTTGACCGAGGTGAGAATCCGGGCGTTCGGCGCGATCTTTGCTATGTGAGGAATTGCACCTGAATGATCCATTTCAACATGGTTTGATATGATGTAATCAATCTTCGACGGATCAACTACATCCTTTATTCTCTCGATCATCTCATCCGTAAGATAATGTTTCACAGTGTCAATCAGCGTAATCTTTTCATCGATAATAAGGTATGCATTGTAGGTGGATCCCTTTTGCGTGATATACCCGTGAAAGTTGCGGAGATCCCAGTCTATTCCCCCGACCCAGTAAATGCCTTCTTTGATTTGTACGGCTTTCATATTATACCTCTTCCCCTATATGTGAAATTCTGAGAATTAGCTTCCTGCGGAAAGATCTGTCGGCGTCTGCAGGATCTTAAACCGCTCTGCGATCTATCTTCTATGCGGCGGAAGGCGCAAGCTTTTTTTGGGGAAGAATTTCCTGATGAAGATTACCTGTTCTCTTTGTCCCTGTCTGTCCGGATCCATGAGAGTGCATCATCGAAGCTTTTTACGGCGACATACGGAATCTGTTCCCCTATCATCTGTGACAGCTTTCCGTTCTTCTGAAAAAGAATCCCTTTTTCGTTTATTATAACAAGTGTTGCTAATCGCCTGAATGCCAGAATTCTCCGGAGAACATCATCTTTAATAAGAGTGACTTCGCTGTCAAAAGGGAGCATCATGCTTTTTTCGGGTACGGTCATGTCTATGATCAGATAATATCCGGCTCCGGCGGCAAAGTTTTTTTCCAGAAGATCAGCCAGGCTGTTGAAGTATTTCCATACGGTGTCACCCTCATACCCGTGAACCGTAAGCATGATAGTATCGGTGCTGAGAGTTCTGACCGTATAAAGGGGAGCGCCGCTCCAGTCGGGAATTTGTATCTCCATTCTTGCCTCTGCACATATTTTTTCATTTGAGGGAGGATAATCAAGCGGATTTTTCGCCTACTCCAACCCCCCCGAAGGGGGGTTGGAACCTCCGTGATGGTAGGGTTGGAACCTCCGTGATGGTAGGGTTGGAACCTCCGTGATGGTAGGGTTGGAACCTCCGTGATGGTAGGGTTGGAACCTCCGTGATGGTAGGG
>Ga0364874_10133_pt3 | contig 39390 bp, 35 predicted proteins | sample ExccelAu500001D4_2_FD_206922 | JGI IMG/M metagenome (GOLD analysis project Ga0364874, IMG submission 206922) | Enriched cells from Trout Bog Lake Hypolimnion, Wisconsin, USA - BchlTB.Aug07.5000.01.D4 | ecosystem: Environmental > Aquatic > Freshwater > Lake > Hypolimnion/Profundal zone | place... | reverse complement strand
TGCGTAATCTTGAAAAACTAGGCATTCAGGTCGATGTTAGAACGAGCGACTTTGCCCTACATCAGAAGCGCATGGATGAGTATGACTTTGATATGACCACCATTCGTTTTCCTGATTCGCAAAATCCTGGCAATGAACTGTGGGATCGTTTTGGAAGTCAGGCTGCCAAGGAGAAGGGTTCTGATAATCTGATTGGCATTCAATCTCCCGTAGTGGATGCTTTGGTTGGTGAGCTTACAAAAGCAAAAAATCGTGAGGAATTGCGTGCGGCCACTCGGTCATTGGATCGAGTGCTATGGAACAGTTACTTCGTCATTCCGCAGTGGTACAACCCAACCCATCGAGTAGCATTCCGCAAAGAGATGCATTACCCCAAACCGCCACTGTATTACTCGGCAGAGCCTTGGATTATGCAAAATTGGTGGAAGGAGGAGTCTAAATAATGTCAGGACAAATGCGCTCTTACATTTTTAAGCGTCTGCTGCTCATGATTCCAACTTTGTTGGGCGTCCTGACTTTGACCTTTGCGGTGGTGCAATTTGTGCCGGGTGGTCCAGTTGAGCAGATGGTCTTGGAGCTAAAGGGTAAAGGCAATGCATCGGTTAGTGGTTCCGAATCTTCTGGTGCTGGTGCTACCTATCGCGGAAGACAGGGGGTGGATGCGCAGCGCTTAGAAGAAGTGAAGGCGCTCTATGGTTTTGATAAGCCCCCACTCGAACGCTACTTCATGATGTTGGGTCGTTTTGCAAGATTTGATTTGGGGCAAAGCTATTACCAACATGAAAGCGTTTGGCATTTAGTGGTTTCTAAATTACCCGTCTCTATCAGTATTGGTCTGTGGACTTTTTTTATTACCTACTTAGTTTCTATTCCGCTAGGCATTGCTAAGGCTGTGCGCGATGGCTCCCGTTTTGATGCCGTCACTAGCAGCATGATTTTGGTGGGCTACGCCATACCAGGTTTTGTGCTGGGCGTGCTTCTGCTTGTGCTTTTTGGGGGTGGTAGTTTCTTGCAAATTTTCCCTTTGCGCGGACTTACATCGGATAACTGGAGCGATCTCGGTGTGATAGGTAAGGTCATGGATTATCTGTGGCACTTAGTTTTGCCAATTACCGCCACTGTTCTTGGTAGTTTTGCGGTCGTTACTATGTTGACCAAGAACTCTTTCTTGGAAGAGATCCGTAAGCAATATGTATTGACCGCTAGAGCAAAAGGTCTGACTGAGAAGCAAGTGCTTTGGAAGCATGTGTTTCGTAATGCGCTCTTGCCTTTGGTCACTGGATTCCCGGCCGCCTTTATTGGCGCCTTCTTTACTGGTTCACTCTTAATTGAGACTCTCTTCTCATTAGATGGCTTAGGTCTACTTTCTTACGAATCAGTCATGCGTCGTGACTATCCAGTGGTATTCGGAACTTTGTATTTATTTACTTTAATTGGCCTGTTTACTAAGCTAATTTCTGATCTATGTTATGTCTACGTTGATCCTCGGATTCAGTTTGGCGCAGGGGGCGGCTCATGAGTTCTTGGCAACGCTTTAAATCGAGTCGCACGGGCTATCTGAGTCTATGGATTTTTATGACGCTATTCGGCTTAAGTATGTGCGCCGAATTCATTGCGAATGACGAGCCTTGGATCGTTCGCTACGAAGGGCATTTTTATTTTCCGATTGTTCACAATCAAGCGGAAACTGTTTTTGGTGGCGACTTCGCAACCCCGGCCGATTTTTTAGATCCCGATATTCGCCATAACATCACGAGCGATGGTAATTGGGCTATCTACCCTCCAATTCACTATAGCTACGAGACTCTGAATTATTTTTCACAAGTCCCCAATCCTGCGCCACCCTCATGGGATAACTGGTTGGGTACCGATGATCGTGGGCGCGATGTTTTAGCGCGCTTGATTTATGGCTTCCGCTTGTCTATTTTGTTTGGCCTAGCCCTCACCATTGTGGGTGTGAGCGTAGGCATCATCATGGGCTCTTTGATGGGATTTTTTGGCGGGAAATTCGATCTCATCTCACAACGCTTGATTGAGATTTGGTCGGCAATGCCTGAACTTTATCTCTTAATTATTTTCGCCTCTATCTTCAACCCTAGTATTTGGTTGCTTGTTATTTTATTAGCCGCCTTTGGATGGATGGGTTTATCAGATTATGTGCGTGCGGAGTTTTTCCGTAATCGCTCGTTAGAGTATGTTCGTGCGGCAAGAGCATTGGGGTTGACTAACGTGCAAATTATGCGTCGACATATCCTGCCGAATAGCCTAACGCCTGTCATTACCTTTTTACCCTTCCGCATGAGCGCGGCGATTCTGTCTCTAACAAGTTTGGATTTCTTGGGGTTGGGCGTTCCTCCAGGTACGCCAAGTTTGGGCGAGTTGCTTTCTCAAGGAAAGGGCAATCTTGAGGCTTGGTGGATTTCGCTGTCTACCTTCACTGTCTTGGTGGGCACCTTGTTGCTGTTGACATTTATGGGCGAGGCTCTACGCGATGCTTTTGATTCTCGCAAATCAGGCGCGATGAGTGGAGGGCGCTCATGAGTTCGGCTCCAACATCATTTAACCCATTGCTGCGTTATGAAGATTTCAGCATTTCCTTTGGGTCTGGGCGCCGTGAAAAATTTGCAGTCAGTCATCTTGATCTAGAGATTGGTGTTGGTGAACGCGTTGCGTTAGTTGGTGAATCTGGCTCTGGCAAAACCTTGACCGCGCTTGCGCCCCTGCGGCTTGAGCCAGAGGGGGCAAAAGTCACAGGGCGTATTTGGTGGAGCGGTAAAGAGGATATTCATAAACAGACCTCTAGAACACCAGTGGATCTTCTTTCCTTACCTATTCAAGATATTCGTCAGATTCGTGGACGTGAGATTGCCATGGTCTTTCAGGAGCCCATGACGGCGCTTAATCCTTTGTTCACCGTAGGCAATCAAATTGTCGAAGCGGTGTGGGTATATCAGCCACTTATTTCTAAATCGGATTGCATGTTAGTCGCCATTGAGTTGCTGAAGAAGACTGGCATCCCTGAGCCGGAAAGACGTTTTCACTCCTACCCGCATCAACTCTCTGGCGGTCAAAGGCAGCGAGCTATGATTGCCATGGCTTTGGCTTGTAAGCCTCGTCTGCTGATTGCTGATGAGCCCACTACTGCTTTGGATGTTAGTTTGCGATTGCAAATCTTGGATCTTTTAAAGGGCTTGCAAGAAGAGGCGAAGGACGAGGGTGGTATGGGTATTTTGCTGATTACCCACGACCTCAATTTGGTGAAGCATTTCGCTCACCGTGTTGCCGTATTAAATCAAGGCAATCTCATGGAAGTGGGATTAACCAAGCAAGTCTTTGAGCGCCCCGAAGATCCGTATACGCGGGCTTTAGTAAATAGCCAACCAGTCCGCGAGCTTGCTCCAGTGATGCCTTTGGCGCCAGTGCTTTTGCAGACTGAGAACTTGTCAGTTTCTTATCCTGGTACGCAATCATCTTTTTGGTTCAAGAAGCAAGCCCGCCATCCGGTTTTGCGTAAGATGAACTTTGAGCTAAAGCAAGGCCAGACTATTGGCGTCATCGGTGAGTCTGGCTCAGGCAAAACAACTTTGGGTATGGCGGTGCTAGGTTTGCTTGGGGATTCGGCTGCAGAAGTTACGGGTGAGGTCGATATTCTGGGTGATGATTGGCAAAAACTGAAATCGTCCCAGCGACGCGCACTGCGTTCAAGTCTGCAAGTGATCTTTCAAGACCCATTTGGCTCGTTGTCTCCGCGTATGAATGTGATGCAAATTATTTCTGAGGGTCTTGATGTGCACTTTCCAAATCTTTCTGCGGCAGACCGGGAGTCGCGCGTTTTGGATATGTTGCGTGAGGTTGGTATGGATCGTACTTCGCTCAAGCGTTATCCCCATGAATTCTCAGGTGGACAAAGACAGCGTATTGCAATTGCTCGCGCTTTGATTCTGCGACCCCAGATTTTGGTTTTAGATGAGCCAACCTCTGCGCTAGATGTTTCGATCCAAAAGCAGGTGCTTGCATTGCTCAGTGAATTACAAAAGAAATACAACTTGGCCTACCTTATGATTAGCCATGATTTGGCGGTGATTCGGGCGATGTCCCATGAGGTGATGGTTCTTAAAGGCGGGAAAGTAGTGGAGTTTGGAGAGACCGAATCCTTGATCAAGAATCCTCGTCAGCTTTATACAAAAGAACTTTTTACGGCTGCCGAGTTGACATAGTCGAGTCTCTATTTATGGACTAAATTGGTGCATTAACCCCGCTTTATAGAAAAAATTCCTTTTTAAACAATGACTTAAGAGTACGCTCAGAACTTGGTTAATTAAAGGTTCTTTGTTACACTAAGAGAATGTCACTCAAAAAAGCCTCCCTCACGTCGTCGCTAGCCGCTCTTGTGCGCCTAGGTTTCGTTTTGGGATTCGTAGTTTCATTTTCGATGGCTCAAGCAGCCGATGCTGCACTAGATTCCTCTGCCCCTGTTGAGGTGGCAAAAGACGCCCCCAAAGAAAGTATGTTTCAAGCAGGGAAGTCTTACTTTTCCAAAGTTTCAGATCGCTTGGTTGGCTCCGTTTCTGGGAAGTCTGAAGAGTTGATCAATCAAGCTATGGAGGTGATCGGCGTGCGGTATCGCTGGGATACTGAATTGCCACAGTCTGGTTTAGACGGCAGTAGTTTTGTCAGTTACGTGTTCAAAGACAAATTGGGATTCTTATTGCCACGTAAGTCGACGCAGATGAGCCGTGTTGGCAAACCCATTACTCGCGATGAGTTGCAACCAGGCGATTTGGTATTTTTCAACACCATGCGCTTAACTTTTTCCCACGTGGGTATTTACGTTGGCGACAATAAATTTATTCACTCTCCGTCCAAGGGTGCGAGCGTGCGCGTTGATGACCTAAGTAGTTTGTATTGGGATAAGCGTTTTGATGGCGCCCGTCGTTTAGATGGTACTGATACTCTTGATGATCAAGAGCGCCAAGAGTTGTTTAATGAGGTGAAAGACCTCAAGCGTAAGTCACGCAGCCTTTAAGATACTGCCTTTTAAGCTAGCAGGTTTAATCCCCCGATTTAACCTTTTAGTTTTTCTTTGATCAGCGCGATCTGAGTTTGAGCTGCCGCCTCTCCAGCCAGTATTGCGGCATTTCTGGATTTGAAATCACCGCCACCCATTTGTTTGAGCTGGGGTTCAATGACGATATCAGCCGTTTTTAATTCATGGGCATTGATGCTTCTTTGCATAATAGAAATCGTTTGCTGCAACACTCCAAAAGTCCCGCTAGCATCTTGTTGCACTGGATCAGAAGAGATGTTTACTGCAATCACCAAGGTGGCGCCCATCTGTCTTGCATAACTGACGGGTACTGGCGCGACCAATCCTCCGTCGACATATTCCTTGCCACTAATCACGGCAGGCTGAAATACGCCCGGTATGCTGCAAGATGCTCTTACTGCCAAGCCGGTATTGCCAGAACGGAAAAGAATGCCTTTCCCGGATTGAAGTTCGGTTGCCACAATGCCGAGTGAGATGCCCATCTGTTCAATGGTTTTATTTTGCACTTCACGATTCACCATATTTTGTAAGGCATCGCCCTTGATGAGTCCGCCAAAGCGACCCGCAAACGGCAGTCCCCAATCCGTAATAGTGGCCTCATCTAGATTGAGGGCTAATCGATTGAGATCATTGCCGGTGGCGCCAGAAGCATACAGGGCGGCGATAACGCTTCCAGCACTACTGCCGACAATGATGTCAGGCCTAATGCCTTGGGCTTCAAGTGTCTTAATGACACCAATGTGAGCAAATCCACGAGCTGCACCTGCACCCAGAACGAGGCCTACGACCGGCTTATGACCAGTAAATACACCGCAAGAGCTTAGGCTTGCGCTGCCTGCAATGACTCCTAAGCCAAGACCAAGGCTTAAAAAATGACGTCTTTTGAGTTGCTCTGTGGATGGCATGAGGTTTTGGGCTTGAAATTGATACATATGGCTATTGTATTAAGCCTACCTTATAATGGCTCGACGGTGAACGGAGTAGACTTCGTTTCAGCGCGGACAGCTCTCCCGGTCAGAATTCAAGAGATAGATTGTCCGTAGTAGCCAGATGACACCAAACCCATTACTGAAATACATTTTTTAAAGCCTAGTCAGGAAGTTGCCTGATAGCCCGAATTTTATGGATGATCACCACAAGCGCGTAATTGAAACAGCTCTCCTGTGCGCGCAGGAGCCACTCACTGTTGCTGATATCACCCGCTTGTTTGCGGAAGATGTTGTTAGCGCAGAGATTGAAGAGGCTTTATTCGACCTGCAAAAAGAGTGGCAAGACAAAGGCATGGAGCTCGTATGCATTGCTACAGGCTGGCGCTTTCAAAGTCGTTTGTCAATGCGCGAATATTTAGATCGCCTCACACCAGAAAAACCACCAAGATATTCTCGCGCGGTTATGGAAACCTTGGCAATTATTGCTTACCGTCAGCCAGTGACTCGTGGTGAAATTGAAGAGATTCGAGGCGTTGCTGTCAGCAGTAATGTGATGAAGCAATTAGAAGATCGTGGCTGGGTTGAAGTTATTGGGCACAAAGAAACCATTGGTCGTCCTGGCTTGTATGCGACTACCAAACAATTTTTAGACGACCTCAGTTTGACTAATCTCCAAAGCTTGCCAATGCTTGAAGATGCTGCGCCGATGGCTGCTGCTGATCAGTTAGGCCAAGCAGTCATGGAATTTGATCCGACAGCAACCGTGGAAACGGTTGTTGAGTTGGATGAAAATGGCCAAGAGATTGTTCGATCAATCACCGAGGAAACGGTGGAAGAGATTCCGATTGAGTTGGTTGAGGTGGTTGAGGTAATGGAAGAAATACTAGAGGCAGTAGAAGATGTTCCCCCTAAGTCTGAAGACAATTCAGACGAAACAAAATAATTACTAATGACAAGCTCTAACGAACACGATTCATCTCCGCCACATAATCCACCGGCAAACCCTACAAGCAATGAGTCAAGCCCATCTAGCAATGATGGCGCTCCTGCCCAAGGTCGCGAGGGGGGTGATCGTCGTCCGCGTCGCACAGGCACAGGAAAACACCCTTTTAATAAGAAGCGCCCATTTAATAAAGATAAGTCGCGTAGAGAGGGTGGCGAGTCTCATGGCTCGCGCGAAGGTGGCGGGCATCAATCTGCTAAGTTGATGCCAAATCCAGCGGAGTCCGAAGCGTTATTCGCCTCAGTAGTCTCTGGTGAATTCGATGCAGCACTAGATGCTCCGGAAGCGCTTGAGGCGCAAAATCCGGAGGGTGTTAACGAGAATGAAGTCTCTCATCAAACTGGCGCTGAGCGTCGTGCACAGCGTGTGCGCCATGATGAAGATGCGGACATGCCAAGTGATGATGAGATGAGTAGTTTGCAGTTTGCAAACGTGGATGACTTGCCTCTGAGTTTGCGTGATGAAGTGTGGTCCGACCTTGATGGTTTGGATGATGATGCTGATGACGAAGATACCGTCAAACTTCATAAAGTATTGGCTGATGTTGGCATGGGTTCACGCCGCGACATGGAAGACCTCATTATTCAAGGTCGTGTATCGGTTAATGGTTTGCCCGCGCATATTGGTCAACGTATCGGACCAACAGATCAGGTGCGTATTAACGGTAAGCAAGTGCATCGCAAGATTCAGACTAAGCCACCGCGTGTGATCATGTATCACAAGCCTTCAGGTGAAATCGTGAGTCAATCAGATCCGGAAGGTCGCCCAACTGTATTTGATCGTTTGCCAAAGGCGCGACAAGGCCGCTGGATTGCAGTGGGCCGCTTGGACTTTAATACTGAAGGTTTGCTTTTATTTACCACTTCAGGCGAGTTGGCAAATCGTTTAATGCATCCGCGTTACGGTGTTGAGCGCGAATACGCTGTGCGTATTTTGGGTGAGCTCGGTCAAGACTCTATGGCGCAACTCAAGAGCGGTATTCAACTCGATGATGGTCAAGCTCGCTTCCTACGCTTAGCAATGGGCGGGGGTGATGGCGCTAATCGCTGGTATCAGGTTGCCTTGACTGAAGGTCGCAATCGTGAAGTGCGTCGCATGTTTGAAGCTGTGGGTCACGTAGTTTCTCGTTTGATCCGCACTCGTTATGGCATGTTCCTGCTTCCTCCGCGTCTGCGCCGTGGCAAGTGGGAGGAAGTTTCTCCTGAAGGCGTTGCAAGCTTAATGAAGTCCGCAGGCTTAAAGGTGCCTCAAGCTCAAGACAAGGGTCGTTCAGGTCTTGGTGCGCATGGTCGCGATCGCAATGCTGGTGCTGGAGAGGATTTCCAACCAGACCCAATGCAGACCTCCGTGTCTTATTGGGGTTCACGTGATGCCTTAACGATGGCCAGCGGTCATAACGGCCTCACCCATCAAGGCAGGGGCGGTAAACCTGCCGGCGGTAGCGCTGAAGGGCGTGGATCTTTCCGTGGCCGTACCCAGGGCGGTAGACCTAGTCAAGGTGGCGGTCAGGGCGGTCAAGGTGGCCAGGGTAGAAACGGTCAAAATCGCAATAAAGGTGCGAAAGTTCATCATGGACAGTCTGCTTTTGTTACTGTCAACCCTCAAAGTCCAGGCAATGGGCCTAAACGGAACGCACCAAAAGGGCGCAAACCGTTCAATAAAGGTCCAAGAAAACCTCGAAATCCGGGCGAAAGCTTCTGATTTCTATCGATTTTTCTCTAAATCAGCTATAATTTTGGTCTTGTAGCAGTTTGCTATTGTTTTTTGTTGTTACCGACTGATGTTGCGATCAACGTAAGTCGGCCTGTTCTGAATTTTGAGAATATGGGCTTCAAAGCCCATTTTTTTTTGCCATTTTAGTGTGAAGGGTTTTGTGAAAGATCAGCGGATTATTTCTGCAGAGTTGGAAAACTTGGGTTATGCGCTAGTCGATATTGAGCGCGAAGCCGGAGGTTTGCTGCGCATCACAATTGAAAACCTGGATTACGAGCGTTTGATCAACGTGGAAGATTGCGAAAAGGTAAGTCATCAACTGAGTTATACATTGCCAGTTGAGAATATCCCTTATGAGCGCTTAGAGATTTCATCCCCAGGTTTAGATCGTCCAGTGAAGTCCGCCGCAGATTTTGAGCGCTTTTCTGGAATGGAAGTTGATTTGAAATTACGTGTTGCCATGGGTGGCCGTAAGAATTTTCGCGGTGTGTTGCAAGGCTTGCTCAGTGGCGAATTAAATTCCCCTGATGCGAAATTTGGTTTGGTGTTTGAAGGTACCGATGGTGCCGAGTCTCAATTGGAGTTTTCTTTAGCCGAGGTCGATAAGACTCGGTTGGTCCCTGTTATTGATTTCAAAGGAAGAAAGTCATGAGCCGAGAAGTTCTCATGTTGGCAGACGCGCTAGCGCGTGAAAAGAACGTTGATCAAGCTATTGTGTTCGAGGCGCTGGAGATGGCTTTAGCCTCCGCGACTAAGAAGCGCTATCCAACAGAAGATGTTGATATTCGCGTTTCAATCGATCGTGAGTCTGGTGAATACGAAACCTTCCGTCGCTGGTTGGTTGTGCCGGATGAAGCTGGCCTACAAGAGCCTGATAAGGAGATTTTGCACTTTGAGGCTGTCGAACAATTTTCCGATATGGAAGTGGGCGAGTACATCGAAGAGCAAATCGAATCTTTGGCTTTTGGCCGCATTGGCGCACAAGCCGCTAAGCAGGTGATCTTGCAGCGCATTCGCGATGCTGAGCGTGAGCAAATTTTGAACGACTACCTTGATCGTGGCGAAAAAGTCATGACCGGTACCGTTAAGCGCGCTGACAAGAATGGTTTGATTATTGAATCTGGTCGCGTTGAAGCTTTGTTGCGTCGCGATCAAATGATCCCTAAAGAAAACTTGCGTTCGGGTGATCGTGTACGTGCTTACATCCTTAAAGTGGATCGTGAAGCCCGTGGCCCACAAATCGAACTCTCGCGCACTTGCCCAGATTTCTTGATCAAGTTATTTGAAAATGAAGTTCCAGAAATGGAGCAAGGTTTATTGGAGATTAAGGGCGCAGCTCGTGATCCTGGTATTCGCGCCAAAATTGCCGTGGTAACTTATGACAAACGCATTGACCCAATTGGCACTTGTGTGGGTGTGCGTGGCACACGCGTTACCGCAGTGCGTAACGAAGTGGCTGGCGAAGCGGTGGACATCGTGTTGTGGTCTGAAGATCCAGCGCAGTTTGTGATTGGTGCTTTAGCTCCGGCGCAAGTGTCATCTATTGTGGTTGACGAAGAGCGTCACGCAATGGATGTGGTGGTTGATGAAGAGAACTTGGCGATTGCGATTGGCCGTAGTGGACAAAACGTTCGTTTGGCAAGCGATTTGACTGGTTGGCAGATCAATATCATGACTCCAGAAGAGTCTGCTGAGAAAACTGAAAAAGAAGCTGCATCTGTACGCCAGTTGTTTATGGATAAGTTGGATGTGGATCAAGAAGTGGCTGACATTTTGATTGAGGAAGGTTTCAATACATTAGAAGAGGTTGCATACGTACCCCTGTCTGAAATGTTGGAAATTGATTCATTCGATGAAGACACTGTAAATGAATTGCGTACTCGCGCACGCGACTCCTTATTAACCATGGAGTTGGCTAAAGAAGAGCGCGTTGGCGAAGTATCACAAGACTTACGCTCCCTCGAGGGAATGACAACGGAGTTGATTGCCAAGCTTGCTGACAATCAAGTTCATACCCGTGACGACCTTGCTGAACTGGCTGTTGATGAGCTGGTTGAGGCGACACAAATTGACGAAGAAACTGCGAAAACGCTCATCATGAAAGCGCGCGAACATTGGTTTACTTCATGAGAGGAAGTAGTGCATGGCAACAACAGTAAAAGTACTCGCTAACGAATTAAAACGGACCGCGGCCGACCTCTTGGAGCAATTGAAGGCGGCTGGGATCAACAAAGGCTCTGAAGACGAGAGCATTACCGAAAAGGACAAGACCGTTCTGCTTGAGCATTTGCAAAAAGAGCACGGCAATACTGATGTAGGTAATCGTAAAAAAATTACTTTGATCAAGCGTGAGAACTCTGAGATTCGTCAGGCGGATTCTGCTGGACGTACTCGTACAGTTCAGGTTGAGGTACGCAAGAAGCGTGTATTGGTTAAGGCTGGCGATAAGGTCGTTGAAGCGCCGAAAGTAGAACTTGCTCCAGCTAAGGCTGAGACCAAGGTTACCCCCGCTAAACCCATTCTTTCTGAAGAAGAGTTAGAAAAGCGCGCGACTGAAGCAACTCGTCAAGCCGAGTTGTTGGCTCGTCAAGAGGCTGAAATGAGGGCCGCTGAAGAAGTGCGCCAAAAAGAAGCCGCAGCTCCTGTAAAGGAAAAAGCGGCAAAACCTGTTGATGAAGCGCCCGCTACCGCTGCGGTTGCCGCTGAGAAAAAAGCGCAAGCTGAAAAAGCTTCTAAAGATTTAGCTGTTGCCAAAGAAAAAGAGCTGGCTGATATTCGTGTGCGTCGTGCTGCTGCGGAGGCTGAGGCTTTGGCGATTCGCGACATGATGAGTGCTCCAGCGCGTGTTCTCAAGGCGCCAAGCGAAGTTGCCGCTGAAGAAGCTAAAAAAGGCACATTGCATAAGCCCGCCAAGGTTGAGGGTGCCGATGATAAGAAGAAGGCCGCCGCTAAAGTTGGTGGCAAGACAATTAAGTCTGCTGAAACTTCATCTACATGGCAAGAAGAGGGCGCTAAGAAGCCAGGCGGTCTCAAAACTCGCGGCGACAGCTCCGGTGGTGTTGGTGGTTGGCGCTCAGGCGGTGGCCGTAGAAAACAACGTCAAATTGCTGAAGCAAATGTAGATACCAACTTCCAAGTGCCTACTGAAAAAGTTGTGCATGACGTTCAAGTTCCAGAAACCATTACCGTTGCAGAGTTAGCTCATGCAATGGCCGTTAAGAGTGCCGAAGTGATTAAGCTCTTGATGGGTATGGGTCAGATGGTTACGATCAATCAAGTGCTTGATCAAGATACTGCGATGATCATCGTAGAAGAGATGGGGCATAAAGCTCACGCTGCCAAATTAGATGATCCAGATTTAGATCTAGGTATTGCTGGGCATGACGCCGAGTTGTTGCCACGCCCACCTGTAGTTACGGTAATGGGACACGTTGACCACGGTAAAACCTCTTTGCTCGATAAGATTCGCACGGCAAAAGTGGCCACTGGCGAAGCTGGCGGTATTACCCAGCATATCGGCGCTTATCACGTAGAAACACCGCGTGGCATGATTACCTTCTTGGACACTCCGGGTCACGAAGCCTTTACGGCAATGCGTGCTCGCGGTGCTAAGGCAACGGATATCGTGATCTTGGTTGTTGCTGCAGATGACGGCGTGATGCCGCAAACAAAAGAAGCGATTCACCATGCAGTGGCTGGTGGCGTTCCGATTGTTGTGGCCATCAACAAAATTGATAAACCCGATGCCAATTTAGAGCGCGTTAAAACTGAATTGGTTGCCGAGCAAGTCGTTCCCGAGGAGTATGGTGGCGATGTGCCATTTATCTCGGTATCGGCAAAAACAGGCGAAGGCATTGATGCCTTGCTGGAGAACGTTCTCTTGCAAGCAGAAATTCTTGAGCTCAAGGCTCCTAAAGATGTGCCAGCACAAGGTATTGTGATTGAAGCGCGTTTGGATAAAGGCCGCGGCCCTGTTGCAACGGTACTCGTTCAGTCCGGCACGCTCAAGCGCGGCGATATGCTGTTAGCGGGCTCTACATTTGGCCGTGTTCGCGCAATGATGGATGAGAACGGCAAGCCATGTAATGAGGCTGGCCCATCTATTCCGGTAGAGATTCAAGGTTTGTCTGAAGTTCCGGCGGCCGGTGAATCAGTGCAAGTAGTGCCTGATGAGCGTAAAGCCCGTGAGATTGCGCTTTTCCGTCAGGGTAAGTTCCGTGATGTGAAGTTAGCCAAACAACAAGCATTCAAGCTTGAAACCATGATGGAAAACATGGAAGAGGGTGCGGTTGAAGCTAAGTTGCTACCTTTGATTATTAAGGCTGATGTTCAAGGTTCACAAGAAGCCTTGTCGCAATCATTGCAAAAACTTTCTACTGCTGAGGTGAAGGTGCAAATCGTTCATGCGGCGGTAGGTGGCATTACCGAAACTGACGTGAATTTGGCGGTTGCTTCCAAGGCAGTCATCATTGGCTTTAACTCTCGCGCAGATGCGGCAGCGCGTAAGTTAGCTGAAAATAATGGTGTGGATATTCGTTATCACAATATTATCTATGACGCAGTTGATGAGGTTAAGGCGGCTTTAAGCGGCATGTTGACGCCAGATAAGAAAGAAGAAATCACGGGCATGGTTGAGATCCGCCAAGTCTTTTTGGTATCTAAAGTTGGTGCGATTGCAGGCTGCTTGGTTCTTGACGGCGTTATTAAGCGGACCTCTAGTGTTCGCCTTTTGCGTGAGAACGTTGTTGTGTGGACCGGTGAGCTTGACTCTCTTAAGCGCTTTAAAGATGATGCAAAAGAAGTTCGTGCCGGTGTTGAGTGCGGCCTGTCATTAAAGGGCTACAACGACATCAAAGAGGGTGATCAGCTGGAAGTGTTCGAGGTTACCGAAGTTGCTAGAACTCTCTAAGCGCTGAATTCGCAAGCTAATGCATAAAACTAGTCCACATCGTAACCAGCGTCTCGCCGATCAAATTCAGCGAGACTTGGCCGAGCTTATTCCACGCGAGTTGCGTAGTGCAAGTTCGGGCTTGATTACTCTACAAGGTATCGAGCTCACGCCTGATCTAGCCCACGCTAAAGTGTTCTTCACTGTTTTAGGCGCGGAGCCTGAGCATGCTCTCAAAGCACTTCAGGATAAGGCGGGCTATTTGCATTCTTTGTTGTTTAAGCGTTTACACATCCACACAGTACCTACTTTGCACTTTCACTATGACAGTTCAGTAGAGCATGGCATTGAAATGTCTCGCTTGATTGATCAAGCTGTGGACAGTGATCGTAAAGACGAGAGTTAGTAATTTCATGTCTATACGGATCGATGGTGTTGTTTTATTGGATAAGCCTGCTGGCATGAGTTCACAGGGCGCAGTAAGCGCTGTAAAACGGGCGTTTAATGCCGATAAAGCGGGGCATACCGGCACTTTAGATCCTATGGCTACTGGCCTGTTGCCTATTTGCTTGGGCGAAGCCACTAAATATTCACAAGATTTGCTTGATGCCGATAAGACCTATATCGCTCAAGTGAGGTTTGGTTCCCGCACCGATACTGGTGATGCCGAAGGCCTTACTCTTGAAGAGTTTCCGTTACCGGTATTTGCAGATGAGGCTACCATGAGAGCTTCACTGAATGCATTGCTCCCAAAATTTACAGGGTCTATCAGTCAAGTGCCACCAATGTATTCCGCACTCAAGCGCGATGGCAAGCCTTTATATGAGTATGCACGTGCGGGTGTTGAGTTAGAGCGGGCTCCTCGCGATATCACTATCCACTCCATTCGTTGGACTGATATCAATTGGCCAGAAGCGACTTTAGAAGTGAGCTGTAGTAAGGGTACTTATATTCGTGTGATTGCTGAGGATCTTGGCAATGCGCTTGGTTGCGGTGCTCATTTGGTCGGCTTGCGCCGTACAGAAGTGGGGCACCTAACCCTTGAGCAGTCATTTACGATTGAAGCCATTCAAAAAGGCTTGCAAGACAGTTCAAACTACATCTTGCCGATCGATGCTTTATTGCAAACTTTACCTCATCTGACTGTTGATGAGCAACAAGCTAAACGTTTAGAGATGGGCCAGCGCGTCCCGCTCAATTTACCTTCTATTGAAGCGTTAGTGCGTATTTATCGCGCTACCGCCGCTCCCCATAACTTTATTGGTACCGCGAATTGGCGTTCAGGTGTTTTGCACCCAAAGCGTTTAATTTCTCAAACCCATTAAACCCATTAAAGCCATTAAACCCATTTGACTTATTTATTAGCTAACCTTATTTCAACCTGAATTTATATTCTTAACTTTAGAAGCTTCACATGACCAAACGCGCACTTCGTAATATTGCCATCATCGCCCACGTTGACCACGGTAAAACTACTCTGGTTGACCAACTCTTGCGTCAATCCGGCACATTCCGTACTAATGAAAAAGTGACCGAACGCGTCATGGACTCAAATGACTTGGAAAAAGAGCGTGGTATTACTATTTTGTCTAAAAACTGCGCTGTTGAATATGACGGTACACATATCAATATCGTTGACACACCAGGACACGCGGATTTCGGTGGCGAGGTAGAGCGTGTACTCTCTATGGTTGACGGTGTTTTGCTTTTGGTTGATGCGGTTGAAGGCCCAATGCCTCAGACCCGTTTCGTGACCAAGAAAGCCTTGGCTCTTGGTTTAAAGCCAATCGTTGTGATTAACAAGGTTGATCGTCCGGGTGCGCGTTGCGATTACGTGATTAACGCTACATTTGAATTGTTCGATAAGCTCGGCGCTACAGAAGAGCAGCTCGACTTCCCAATCATCTATGCATCAGGCTTGAATGGCTATGCAGGCTTGACGGAAGATGTTCGTGAAGGCGATATGCGTCCATTGTTTGATGCTGTGTTGAAGCATGTTCCAGTGCGTGACGACAATCCTGATGGCCCTCTGCAATTGCAAATTACCTCAATTGAGTACAGCACCTACGTTGGTAAGATTGGCGTAGGCCGCATTAACCGTGGCCGGGTTAAACCTTTGATGGATGTCGTGTTTATGGACGGCCCAGGTGGCGCCGTTCGTAAAGGGCGCATCAATCAAGTATTGAAGTTCCGCGGCCTTGAGCGTGAAATTGTTGATGAGGCAATGGCTGGCGATATCGTGTTGGTAAACGGTATTGAAGACTTAGCAATTGGTACAACGATTTGCGCGCCTGATGTTCCGGACGCATTGCCGATGCTCAAAATTGATGAGCCTACCTTGACCATGAATTTCATGGTGAATACAAGTCCATTGGCTGGCCGAGAAGGTAAATTTGTTACTAGTCGTCAGATTCGTGAGCGTTTGGATCGCGAGCTCAAGTCCAATATGGCTTTGCGCGTTAAAGAAACTGACGACGATACTGTATTTGAAGTGTCGGGTCGTGGTGAGTTGCATCTGACTATTTTGGTTGAAACCATGCGTCGCGAGGGTTACGAGTTAGCAGTGTCTCGTCCGCGCGTAGTGTTCCACGAAGAGAATGGCGTGAAGATGGAGCCATACGAGAACTTAACGGTTGATGTGGAAGACACAACTCAAGGTGCCGTAATGGAAGATCTGGGAAAGCGTAAAGGTGAATTGCTCGATATGGTTAGCGACGGTAAAGGACGTACCCGCCTTGAATATCGCATTCCGGCTCGCGGCTTAATCGGTTTCCAAGGAGACTTTATGACGATGACTCGTGGTAACGGTCTAATGAGTCATACATTTGATGCTTACGCACCTGCTAAAGATGGTATTTTGGGTGAACGCCATAACGGCGTATTAATTAGTCAAGACGATGGCGAAGCTGTTGCTTACGCGTTGTGGAAATTACAAGATCGCGGTCGAATGTTTGTAAGTCCTGGCGATCCCTTATACGAGGGTATGGTTATTGGTATTCATAGTCGTGATAATGACTTGGTTGTAAATCCGATTAAAGGCAAGCAATTAACCAACGTTCGCGCATCCGGTACTGATGAAGCCGTTCGCTTGGTTACACCAATTGCAATGAACTTGGAGTACGCAGTTGAGTTTATTGATGACGACGAATTAGTCGAGGTGACGCCAAAGAGTATTCGTATTCGTAAGCGCTATCTTAAGGAACATGATCGTAAGAAGGCTGCACGCGAGTAATTAATTTAAAGATTTCTGCATTGTTGAATTAAAGGCCACCTTCGGGTGGTTTTTAAATTGCTCGATTTATTTCGTGGGATAAATGATTAATGCAATAACAGGGAAGATAAGGTCAATCCGGGCGAATGCGAAAACCAGTCAGCTTGGCATGTTCGATAGTTTATTCTCTACCTTTTTAGCCTGCTTACCCCTCATTAAAAGTGTTCATGCTCCCTTCCGTCGAACAACGTCTTGCCCAAGAACTTTCTGCTAAACCCGCTCAAGTGGCTGCTGCCATTGCTTTAATGGATGAGGGCGCTACCGTTCCATTTATTGCTCGCTATCGCAAAGAAGCGACGGGTGGTTTGGATGATGCGCAGTTACGTTTGCTAGAAGATCGTCTGAGTTATTTGCGTGAGTTGGAAGATCGTCGTAAGTCGATCGTGGCTACGATTGAAGAGCAAGGTAAGATGACTCCTGAGTTACTCAAAGCCATCATGCTAGCGGAAGATAAAACCCGCCTAGAGGACTTATATCTTCCTTATAAGCTCAAACGTCGCACCAAGGCGCAGATAGCGTTAGAAGCTGGTTTGGAGGCCCTCGCCAATGATTTATTAGCCAACCCAAATCTCGAGCCAGAGCTTGAGGCTGCTAAATACTTAAAAGAGGCATTTAAATCTGATCAGGGTGATAACCCTGGTGTGCCGGATATTAAAACCGCCTTAGAAGGCGCTCGTCAAATCCTGATGGAGCATTTTGCTGAAGATGCCAGCCTGGTGCAGTCATTAAGATCGTATCTCCAAGATCATGGTGTGGTGGAATCCAAAGTCATAGCGGGCAAAGAGCAAGAGGGTGAAAAGTTCGCCGATTATTTTGATTACTCCGAGCCTATTAAGGCGATTCCCTCGCATCGTGCCCTAGCTTTATTTAGGGGTCGTCGCGAACAAATGCTGATGATCAATTTGCGTTTAGATACCGAAGAAGAAAAGCCGAGATGGGATGCCCCGCATAACCCTTGCGAATCCCGTATTGCCAGTCAATTTAAAATTAAAAATGAAGGTCGACCTGCTGACCAGTGGTTAGCGGATACCGTGCGCTGGACTTGGCGTATTAAGTGTTCGCTACACCTTGAGTCGGAATTAATGAGTGCGCTTCGGGAGCGCTCAGAGACTGAAGCCATTCATGTCTTTGCCCGCAATCTGAAGGACCTGCTTCTCGCTGCCCCAGCGGGACCAAGAGTCACTATCGGTTTAGATCCTGGTATGCGTACTGGCGTGAAGGTAGCGGTTGTCGATGCCACCGGAAAGGTGGTGGATACCGATGTGGTTTATCCGCATCAACCTAAAAATGATTGGGCGGGCGCACTTCATCAATTAGGCAAATTGGCCGAGAAGCATCATGCCAGTTTGATTTCGATTGGTAACGGCACTGCCTCGCGCGAGACTGATAAGTTGGCGCAGGATCTGATTAAAGCCCATCCAGAGCTTAAGCTCACTAAGATTGTCGTTTCAGAAGCAGGCGCCTCTGTTTACTCTGCATCTGAATATGCCTCCAAAGAGTTGCCAGGTATGGATGTTTCGTTACGTGGCGCAGTATCGATTGCGCGTCGCTTGCAAGATCCTTTGGCTGAATTAGTCAAGATTGATCCCAAGTCGATCGGGGTTGGTCAGTATCAGCATGATGTGATGCAAACCCAGTTGGCCAAATCTTTACTTGCGGTTGTGGAAGATTGCGTGAACGCAGTAGGGGTTGATGTGAATACCGCTTCTGCGCCCTTGCTTTCCAGGGTGTCTGGACTCTCTTCCGCTGTTGCTGAGGGCATCGTGTCCTATCGCGATATCAATGGCATGTTTAAGTCCAGAGATGATTTGCGCAGCGTGCCTCGTTTCGGTGATAAGACATTTGAGCAGGCGGCAGGATTTTTGCGCATTATGAATGGTAGTGAGCCTTTGGACGCTTCAGCCGTTCACCCAGAGTCTTACTCTTTGGTGGAAAAGATTCTTAAAGATGTTAAAAAGGGCGTTAAAGAGGTTATTGGCGATGCCAGCATTCTCAAGAGCTTGAGTCCTGAAAAGTACGCTGATGATAAATTTGGTGTGCCAACGATTACGGATATTTTGAAGGAATTAGAAAAACCAGGCCGTGATCCAAGGCCCGAGTTCACAACCGCTACGTTTAAAGACGGTATTGAGATAATCAGTGATCTCAAACCCGAGATGATTCTAGAAGGGGTTGTTACCAATGTGGCAGCCTTTGGCGCCTTTGTTGATATCGGTGTTCATCAGGATGGTCTTGTGCACATTTCTGCTTTATCCAACAATTTTGTTAAGGATCCTCATTCCATTGTGAAAGCGGGGCAGGTAGTTAAAGTAAAAGTCTTGGAAGTGGATGAGAAGCGCAAGCGCATTGCTTTGACCATGCGCTTGACTGATGAGGCTCCCAAAGCTAGCGCGACTGACAAGTCTGCGCTAAGAAGCCCTAATAGACCAAATTTATCCCGTGCGCCAAGAGCGCAAGAGCTTAGAAAGCCTCAAGAGGATCGACGTGCAGCCCCAATCAATAATGCGATGGCAGACGCTTTGCGTAAATTGAAGGGTTAAGTAGCCGACTTTAGTTAATCTAGGGTAAAAGTCTTTGATCCCAGGCGGTAAAAGCGGATTTCGCATCATTACATTATTTATCCGAATAGCGTCATTAATTTGTCATATATTTCCATATAATTGGAAATATGAAAAACATCGATGCTATCTCCGTATTCCTAGCTCTTGGGCAAGAATCGCGATTAAATATCTTTCGCCTCATCGTACAAAAGGGTGATGTTGGTCTCACGCCTACAGAGATCATCGAAAAACTGGGGATCGCAAATGCGACGCTGAGTTTTCACTTAAAAGAATTAGTACAAGCCAATCTTCTTTTGGTGGAGCGTCAAGGTCGTCACTTAATTTATCGCCCAAATGCGAGTTTGGTCCAAGATCTTAGCGAGTTCTTGCTGGACAGATGCTGTGGTGGCAAGCCATGCTCACCTGTTAAATCTTCCAAAAAGGTTAAAGCGCCATGAAGCAATACAACATACTCTTTTTATGTACTCATAACTCTGCAAGATCGGTACTGGGCGAAGTTCTTGCCTCTACCCACGTCAGCGGTAAGTTTGTTGGCTATTCTGCCGGCTCCACTCCTAGTGGGAAAGTGAACCCTTTTGCCGCGGAGATTGCCAAGGAGTTGGGTTATCCAGAAGATAAGCTCAGAAGTAAGAGTTGGGACGAATATGGTTTACCTGGTGCGCCCGAGATGGATTTCATTATCACGGTCTGCGATAACGCGGCTGGTGAAGTTTGTCCTTTTTGGCCGGGTAAACCCGCTACTGCTCATTGGGGATTTCCTGATCCATCACAAGTGCGGGGTGGCGATGAAGAAAAGCGGAAAGCATTTAGGGAGGTCATGATTGGTCTTAAGAAGCGTATTGATTTGCTGGCTGATATGCCACTTGAAACTTTGGACTCGCTTAGTCTTCATCAAATTCACGCACAAGAAAATAACCCATGATGAACGCTTTAACTAAAAAACTATCATTTCTGGATCGTTACCTAACGGTCTGGATCTTTGCTGCAATGGCATTTGGTATTGGATTGGGGTATTTCTATCCTGGGGTAGAAGGATTTATTAATTCCTTTCAGGTCGGCACTACTAATATCCCCATTGCGATTGGCTTGATTTTGATGATGTATCCACCGTTTGCCAAGGTGCGCTATGAAGATCTGCCAGATGTTTTTCGGGACAAGAAGATTTTTGCTATTGCCTTTTTGATGAATTGGATCATAGCGCCGTTGTTGATGTTCTTCTTGGCGATTACTTTTGTGCCAGAACAACCCGAGTATATGGCTGGTTTAATTTTAATTGGCATTGCGCCATGCATTGCGATGGTGATTGTGTGGAATGACTTGGCCAAAGGATCGACAGAGTATGCGGCAGGCTTGGTGGCATTTAATGCTGTTTTTCAGGTTTTATTTTTTAGTCTTTATGCCTACCTATTTTTAACTGTGTTGCCGCCATTCTTCGGTTTAGCTGGCTCTAATGTCAGCGTGAGTATCGGGCAAATCGCCCAAAGTGTTTTCATCTACCTGGGCATTCCTTGCGTAGCGGGTGTGTTGACTCGTATGGTAATGCTCAAGTTTGTTTCCAAAGACTGCTATCACGAGCATTTCGTTCCCCGTATCGGAAAAATGACTCTGATCTCTTTGTTGTTCACCATCGTGGTGATGTTCAGTCTCAAGGGAAAACTGATCCTGACTTTGCCGATGGATGTCGTGACCATTGCTATCCCGCTATTAGTTTTCTTCTTGGTGATGTTTTTGCTAACCTTCTTAATCACCGGACGGATGAGAATTGATTACAAGCGTTGCTGTACCCTGGCCTTTACAGCGGCAAGCAATAATTTTGAGTTAGCGATTGCAGTGGCAATCGCAGTGTTCGGAATTAACTCTGGAGCAGCATTTGCTGCGGTGATTGGACCTCTAGTAGAGGTGCCTATCATGATTGGCTTGGTGACCGTAGCCTTTTGGTTCAAAGAGAGTTTCTTCTCGAAGTCTCCGTAAGGTTATGAAGTCAGAATGCTATGGCCGATACTTTCTGACTAATTCTTCCAGGGAAAAAACATCATTCTTCTTTTTGAGTTGAATGATGTTTTTTCGTAGAGCGGTAATATCTTTGTATTTCAGTTTACCTAGTTTCTTTTTATCCATTCCGTAGGTATCCACCAAATACCTTACACCCGAACTACAAACAATGTATCGGATGATGGCATAAGCTGCCAAGAGTAAGGCGGAGAAAAAGACTAAGAGCATTTATTTGAGAAAAGCATCGTAGAAGGTTTTAATCGTCAAAGCTGTAACGGAAGTAAAGAAGGCTTTGCGAATAAATCCATTACCATGTTTGATCGCAATTTTGCTGCCGATTTGGCCGCCAGCAAAATTGGCAACAGCCATAAAGATGCCCAGGCGCCAGTCAATAAAGCCCATATAAAAGAAAACGCACAGCGCCCCAAGGTTGGAAGCAATGTTGAGAAACTTGGATGGGGCGGCGGAGCGCAAGAAATCAAACCCCAAGACTCTGGTGTAAAAGAGTTTGTAAAAAGCGCCAGCGCCAGGCCCTAAAAAGCCATCATAAAAACCAATGAGACCAGCACCTGCCGAGGCAATCGCATTTTGTTTGTGATGTTTGTGGCGCGGCGCATGCACCAAGCCCGCATTGGATTTGATATTAAAAACCAGCAAAGCAACCAAGAAAAAAGGTAGGGCGCTACGCAACCACTGATTAGGAATCTGGGTAACCAGGTAGGCGCCACCAAGCGATGCTAAAAATGCCGCCGTTGATGAAATGATGACTAGTTTCCAAGGGCTCTTATTGGCTCTGGTGTATTGCATGGCTGAGCCGGCGGTGCCAATAATCGAAGCAATCTTGTTTACGCCGAGAAGGCTGGCTGGCGCCATGCCTGGCAATACCGAAAATAGCGCTGGAACCTGAATCATTCCTCCGCCACCCATAATGGCATCGATTAAGCCTGCAAGAAGAGCGCATCCAGCAAGAAGGCTAAGATCAAGAAAGGAAAGGTCAAACATCTCGGGTTCTTTTTTCGTCTGTGGGTAATGATTATTGTTATGGCTTCTAAAGCAGTGTCATTTTAGTGAGGTTTGCGCAGAGCCAGCCATCTTAATTGCCATTGCATGCCAATTTGAATGGCGATGGCCACTAGGGCCGATAAGAGGCAGCCTAGCCAAAGCTTGGTTACGCCCAGAAGGCTTGCGTATGTGAAGAGATAGCCAACAAGTGAGTAAAGCCCCCTAATCATGCCGCGGTACATATTGCTGACTTGGGCTGGGCCGTATTGTGAGTGGGTAAATATAGCCAATACCGAACCAATTACTGGAAAAAGGGCGAGCAATCCACTCCACTCGCTGCCTAGGAGAGGCGCAAGTCCTGTAATCGCAATGGTAATCAACGCTCCTGCCGCCATTCGCAGGGGAAGATCATTTGCCTTCGCTTTTGCATCATTCAAGGGCTGTGGTTTAGGAAGGGTAAAAGGCGCAATTGCTAAGGAGGCGATTGCTAGCGTAGTGGCCAACATTAAAGGGGGGTGGATTTGTGAAATAACTAGCGCTGATAGTATCCAGGCAGCTACTGCGACGATGTAGGCAATGGTCCAATGAAGCTGAATACATGCCCAGCAGTAGGTAACACTAAAAAACATCAGGGCGGCACAGGAACCCAGCCCTGCAACGGTAGTTTGAATGCCAAATGGCACCCCTTGTTCAAGGGTAATAAAGAAAATAATGGGGCCGCCCACTACCGGTAAGCCGCCTAATAATCCGGCAATTGTTGGACCCCACTTGCGTCCCGCCAGGGTGATGAGGCCAATGAATATGGGAACAATGGTGAGTTTGAGTAATAGCACTCCCAAATTATAGGGAGAATGGAGTGAAGTTAATTTTATTGATATTAAATGATGTATGCTGGTCAAAGGGTTGTAGGCGTAATGCGCTTATGTCAAAATAATTTGGCAATTTATACCAATTTCTACATGGGGATGAAGCATGAAGATTAGTTACAACAAAACATTCGTTGCTTCTGGCTTGGTAATGATTTTTATTGGATTGCTTGCTCCCATGGCTCATAAACATGCCGCAGCACCATTTGGTCTATTGCAAGCCCATCTTATCGGTGAAGTTCAGGCGCTACTCTTTTTCTGCCTAGCTTTTCTATGGCCAGTTTTAAATTTGCCAAAACTATCTTTATGGATTGGTGATTTTAGTCTTCAGCTGGGCTTGTGGGCGAACATGATAGGCACGCTATTCATTGGTGTTCTTGGCGCTGGCAAGGAGCAATATATTGTTAATCAAGACAAGATTCCTGGTTATCACGGTATCTGGAACGATTTTACAAATTTGCTAATTAACTTATCTGCGTATGCTGCATTAACTATAGTTATTGCGCTCATTGGTGTGTTGCGCAGTAAACAATCTACCGGTTCCGACAAAATGGTGAATGTTTTATCAATCACATTATTTATTTTCTTTGGTTGTTTTATCGCCTTCCAAATGGCCTTCCCAGAATATTCCAATCTGTAAGATTGTTGACGCCAGGTCGGCAAGCATCCCTAGTCGCCTCAAATGGCATAGCGTTGCTTTTGATTAATAATAGCCGCTTAGTATCGTTTTGCCAGTTATATTTGTTAAATAAATGAAGTGCAAGATGGGGTAAAAAATGCAAAGACGAACTTTTTTTAAGGGCAGCTTAGTGCTCGGTGCATTAGCAGTCGGTATGCAGTCGATTACTTCCGCATTGGCAGAGCTACCTGCCACCAACCCTATTGAATGGGATGATGGGCTTGCCCATCCAATCCCTTATCCTCTTGGTGCCGGATTGAATCGGGGGATTGCCTTTGGCGGTGGCGGAATTGTTTTGTTAAGTTTTTATGCTGGCTACTTTCATGCACTCAGAAAAAATGGCTTAGACCTCTCCAATGCGGATATTGTGGTTGGTACATCAGCTGGTTCAATCTTTGCCTCAATGCTGGTGAGCGGCAATCTTTATCGTATGTATGACGAATTAAATTTCTTTGCAGATTTTCCCAAGCTGTTCTCCAAATTAGTGCCTGAAACCAAGCAAAATCCCAGTCAAGCAAGGGCAACGCATTTCTCCTTGATTGCGAAGGACGCCTCTACAGAGACAATCCAAGGAATTGGTCGCGCAGCGATGGCGGCCCGTAACCCCGGCAGTGAAGATAGCTACCATAAGACTGTTAAGAGAATTATTGGGTTATCCGAGTGGAAGTCAAAAGCATTACATATCACTGCGAATGATTGCTATACGGGAGAACGCATCGTTGTTTCCAAAGATAGCAATATCCCAGTCGATGTTGCTTGTGGCGCATCAAGCTCCTTGCCTGGTGGCGCTGGCCCAACTTTTCTGAAAGACAGGCTATGTATGGATGGTGGAATCTGCGAGACATCCACTCATAGTGATGTGATTCGTGGTGTCAAAAAAGCATTGGTCTTTTCGCTAGGGGATGGAACTGCCAATGAAATCACTCAAGGTCTCAGAACATCTTCTATGCCCGATACTTTACTTAAAGAAATTGAAATTCTGAAGGCGGGCGGTACGGATACGATCAGTATTGTTACTGGACTTGCGCCTGGAATTGAGCATATTGATTCGATCATGAATCCGAAATACATCGCTCCTTATCTGAAGTTCGGCATGGATCGCGGGAATGCGGATACCCAAAAACTTAAATCTTTCTGGAGTTGAGAGAAGGTAATTCGCCCATGGCTTATATGAGCACTTTCGGAAAGCAGCAGTCAAGAGGGTGGTTTATTTCAAGTCGGAAAAGGGAATAAGGCCTGGTTTGCGGGTCGCGATGTGATGGGGTTGCCGCATTTAGTGCGCGATCCATTCCCGGTGAACGTGTCCGGTCATGGTTTTACTCAAAGCGATTCCACCTGGAAAAGCGAGACTCGGTCTTATGGTAGACCTGGGTCCGGGCTTCCAGTTGAATATCTTGGGTGGATGTGGCATAAATTGACTATGCGCTACTCCAAAAGACTTCTCCCTACATTCTGCGTTTTCCTGATTGCGCTTCAGTGGGCTGGGCTAGTGTTGGCCGATCAGGTCAATCAAGCTACGCAAACCATTTCAGTTAGCTCACCACCTGATACAAGTCACGTATTTCTGGTTCAAAAGAATCCTTATGCGCCGGTAGCTAAACCAGCCGATGATCAAGTGGTAAATGATCATCAAAAGAAGTCGCCTAAAGACACTAGCATCTCGCTTGATGGTCATAGCGGAAGCAACACTAGGCCTTCTGGGGCGGTAGGCAATTTGCGTCACCGCTTTAGTTTTGACTAAAAGTTAAAATCCATCCCATGCAAGTTAATTCTGAAGGGGTCTCTTCCTCGCGCGTGTATCTGCCTGCTAGTGCAAAGTATGCAAACTTATTGGATTTCTTTACGACCAACTTCCCGCACATTGAACCTGCTGAGTGGGCGTCACGATTTAGAGAGGGCCTGGTAATGAGCGCTAATGGTCAGCCTGTGAGCGCCTCTGATGCCTATCAATCGAATACCCACTTAATTTACTTTAGGCGTCTTGCTCGTGAGCCCCAGATTCCTTTTGAAGAAGACATTCTTTTCCAGGATGAACATATCTTGGTTGCTGATAAACCTCATTTTTTGCCAGTAACGCCTAGTGGGCTGTATCTACATCAAACCTTGCTCAATCGTCTTAAGAAAAAAACGGGCTTGCAAACATTAAGCCCCATACATCGGATTGATCGCGATACCGCCGGCTTGGTCGTTTTTTGTATTCAGCCTAGTGAGAGAGCGCAGTATCAAAATCTCTTTAGAGATCGCGTCGTAAAGAAGGTTTATGAAGCGCTGGCGCCTTACTCTGAAGGCGTGAGCGCAAAACTGCCTATGACCTATCGCAGTCGATTGGAGGAGTCTGAACACTTTTTGCGGATGCAGGAGGTAGCGGGTGAGCCCAATACAGATACCTATATTGAGCTCATTGAGGTTATGAAACCTTGGGCTAAATATCGTTTAACGCCTGGCAGTGGTAAGAAGCATCAGCTGCGCTGTCATCTTAATGTTTTGGGTATTCCGATCCGACATGATCAGATTTACCCTGCTCTGACGCCTTATCAAGAATATGACTTGGATTTCACAAAACCATTGCAGCTTTTGGCAAAAGAAATTCAGTTTCAAGACCCAATAACGGGTGAGAGAAGGTTCTTTATAAGCGAAAAAGAATTGGCGTCAACATAGAGCAATTGAGTTTGGCCGCAATGTTTTAAGGAGCTTTTAGATATCTATTTGCGAATTAAATCTATGGTAAATCCACGACGGTGCTAGGGTAGTCATCACTTTACTATTCGAGGAATTCATTTTTAAGGTATTTCACTAAAGCGAGTGGCTTGCGAGTTTGGGATGATGTTTGCCGATATCCATGGATTTGGACTCAATAGCCTACGTGTTTTCCGCTCGAATGGATTCATTACTTTGATCTATATCAATCAAGTGCTAAATATGGCCCTTATTAGTCGTTAAATGCAGGAATATATGAATTAAAGGTGTAAGGTAAAGGGGTGAGCAACCAATATAAGGAGTTCTAATGTCGTTAAATCACGCAGTCATCTGGATTGATCACAAAGAGGCGCATGTCATGTTTTTGGGTCAAGACGTTGGCGAGGTTGAAATCATTAAGACAAAGTCTACTCATGCCCATTTGCATCACAAGGCAAATGAGGTGGGTAGTGGCAAGGTGGCTTTTGATGTGAAGTACTTGCATTCAGTGATTGAAGCGGTAAAAGAATCAAAAGAAATTTTGATTCTCGGACCTGGCTCGGCAAAATTAGAATTAATTAAACATGCGCATCACCATGATCAACAGATTGCCGCTAAGATCGTGGGCGTAGAGACGGTGGATCATCCGACCGATAAAGAGATTCTTGCTTATGCGCGTAAGTTTTTCTACAAAGCCGATCAAATGTTATGAAGGAGGGTGTACGTGAATAAAGAACCGCTAGGGCTAGATGGATTACCAAGTCATGATTATTTTTTGGATGCCGTCAATCATATTGACGAGGCTGTGGCAACTAAGAGTATCGCCTTGGGTGCTGCTAAAGGGATTATTTATAGCATTACCGAAACGCTGGGCTCCATGCTTGGCGACCCCGATTTGCCTGCCCACCTGCGATCTGGGTATGAAGGAGTCTTAGAAGTGGCGCATGAGTTACAAGTCAAGATTGCTAAGTTGAATTAGTATCCGTAGCTATTTGGGGGATGAATCAGGGCAACTTCGGCCCTTCATTTAATCCCCCTATTGAGTATCTTTATTGGCATTCCACAAACTAAGGGCAAAGCCATCATATCGCTCTTGTAGCCGTGTCCAAGATGGTGCCTAGAAGCATTATTTTCAGGATTTTTATATAAATCCCCTCAAATCTTTATAACTTTTTTACACACTTCTTTATAAGATCAAGCCATCTAATTGGATAGAGGTGGATATGAGCTTACTGTTTCTCGGCTGCATTTTTATATTTCTTGTTCTGACCATTGGTCTGGCTAAGGGTTGTGAACGATTAAGAGGTGAAAGATGAACTTTATTCAGATCATTAGCGGCGTAGCTGCTGTATTGCTTTTAATTTACCTAATTGCTGCACTATTAAATCCAGAGGACTTCTCATGAGCGCCCATGCCATTTTGACAATAGTTCTTTATGTTGGGGTCTTGTTGCTTTTGGCTTACCCCCTCGGAGGCTTCATCGATGCCGTGATGAGCGGTCAAGCTATTGCCTCTAAGAAGCCCTTTAGATCAATAGAGGGTTTCATTTACAAAGTATGCGGCATTGATCCGGCTATTGAAATGAGCTGGTTAAGCTATGCAATTGGATTAATTGCCTTCAATATTCTTGGTGTTTTATTTGTTTTTGGGTTGCAGTTATTTCAGGGCATTCTCCCGCTAAATCCCCAGGGTTTGCCAAGTATTTCCCCAGACTCGTCCTTTAATACTGCCATTAGTTTTGCCACGAATACCAATTGGCAAGCCTATGTAGGTGAGGGAACAATGAGTTATCTCACGCAAATGCTGGGACTCACAACGCAAAATTTCTTATCTGCTGCAAGCGGCATCGTTGTCGTGATTGCGCTTATTCGAGGATTCGCTAGAAATAGCATTAAGACAATTGGTAATCTTTGGGTGGATTTAACCCGTATTACTTTATACGTACTAATACCAATTTCAATTGTCTATGCCGTATTTTTGGTTGGTCAGGGCTCAATCCAGAACTTTGATTCATATAAAGATGTTAAAACTGTTGAGACTACTAAGTTTGATAATCCCAAGCTGGATGCTGATGGGCAGCAAATTAAGGACGAGAAGGGTGTGGTCATCACCGAGCCAACCACAATAGATCAACAAACTTTGCCAATGGGCCCGATTGCCTCACAAGAGGCAATCAAGATGCTAGGCACTAATGGTGGTGGATTCTTTAATGCAAACTCAGCGCATCCTTACGAAAACCCAACACCCTTATCTAATTTCATTCAGATTCTATCTATCTTTTTGATTCCAGCCGCATTGTGTTTTACCTTTGGGCGGATGGTTGGAGATAAGCGTCAAGGTTGGGTAGTTTTAGTGACGATGTTGCTGATTTTTTTAACGGTAACCTTCACGGCGGTTCATTTTGAGTCTCAAGCCAATCCAGCCCTCACCAGGCTAGGCGTGGATGGTGCCATGGGAAATATGGAGGGCAAGGAAACTCGCTTTGGGGTCGATGATTCTAGTATTTTCGCGAGTATCACAACGCTTGCTTCATGTGGTGCTGTGAATGCGATGCATGACTCCTTTATGCCAATGGGTGGCTTTGTCCCACTTTGGAACATGATGCTTGGCGAGGTCGTATTTGGCGGTGTAGGTACAGGCCTGTATGGAATGCTTGTCTTTGCGATCCTTGCGGTATTTATTGCTGGGTTAATGATTGGCCGAACACCTGAATATCTTGGCAAAAAAATTGAATCCTATGAAATGAAAATGGTAGCAATTGCAATTTTAGTCACTCCTATTTTGGCGTTGGTGGGAACCGCAATTGCGGTGATGAGTGCTGATGGCGTCGCAGGCATCGCCAACCCTGGCGCACATGGGTTTTCTGAAATTTTGTATGCCTTTACCTCGGCAGCTAATAACAATGGAAGCGCTTTTGCGGGACTTTCAGCAAATACGTCTTTCTATAACAGCTTGCTAGCCATTGCGATGTGGTTTGGTCGTTTTGGAGTCATTGTGCCGGTTCTCGCATTGGCCGGTGCATTTGCGGTCAAAAAGAAGATAGCGGTAAATGAAGGAACTATGCCTACACACGGACCGCTCTTTATTGTTCTATTGGCAGGTACCGTGATCCTGGTTGGCGCATTGAACTATGTTCCAGCCCTTGCTCTTGGCCCCATTGTTGAGCAATTAATGCTCCCAGTGATTCATTAACTATTTTCGGAGAAAAAAATGACTAAAAGAAAATTAGGCATGTTTGATGCCGAGTTAGTAAAGCCAGCGATTATGGATAGCTTTAGAAAGCTAAGCCCCTCAATTCAGTGGCGAAATCCAGTGATGTTCGTTGTTTATATCGGTAGCATCTTGACAACTTTGCTTTGGATTCAGTCTTTATATGGCAAAGGCGAGGCTTCTTCTAGTTTCATTCTAGGGGTCATGCTTTGGCTTTGGTTTACAGTGCTCTTTGCGAATTTTGCTGAAGCTTTGGCGGAAGGTCGCAGCAAAGCTCAGGCAGCATCGCTGCGGGGGTTAAAGAAAGAGACATGGGCTAAGAAGGTAAAGACCGCCAATATTCCAGAGAGCTGGGATATCTTGCCAGTCTCAGAGCTTGTCTCAGCGACGCAATTGCGTAAAGGTGATATTTTTATTGCCGAAGCAAACGATGTGATTGCGGCCGATGGTGAAGTGATTGCGGGGGTTGCGTCGGTTGATGAGTCGGCAATTACCGGCGAGTCGGCTCCGGTAATCCGCGAGTCTGGCGGAGATTTTTCCTCTGTAACGGGTGGCACTCGTGTTTTATCTGACTGGATTGTGGTTTGTGTAACCGTTAATCCAGGGGAGACCTTTATTGATCGAATGATCTCCATGGTAGAGAATGCAAAACGTCAAAAGACGCCAAACGAGGTAGCTCTAACTATTTTATTAGTGGCACTAACGATTGTTTTCTTGGTGGTGGTTGCAACTTTGCTGCCGTTTTCTATGTTTAGTGTTGTCGCAAGTGGCAGTGGATCACCAATTCAGATAACAGTTCTCATCGCGTTATTGGTTTGTTTGATTCCCACAACGATCGCTGGATTGTTATCGGCGATTGGGGTCGCTGGTATGAGTCGAATGATGGCTGCTAATGTGATTGCCACCTCTGGACGTGCCGTGGAGGCTGCGGGTGATGTGGATGTGCTTTTGCTTGATAAGACGGGCACTATCACCTTGGGAAATCGTCAGGCATCGAATTTTGTAGCGGCCTCTGGAGTGACCGAGGAGGAGCTTGCTGATATTGCTCAATTAGCATCGCTGGCAGATGAAACGCCTGAGGGTAGAAGTATTGTCATCCTCGCTAAACAGAAATTTAATATTCGGGAGCGGGAAATTAATTCTATTGGCGCGCAGTTCGTACCGTTTACCGCTCAAACCCGCATGAGTGGCGTGGATATGAATGGTGAGCAAATTCGAAAAGGCGCTGCCAGTGCAATTCAAAAACATATTGAATCTTTGGGTGGCCAATTTCCCAAGGAAGTCCTTAAAGCGGTTGACGATGTCTCACGTAGAGGTAGCACTCCACTTGTTGTCTCGCAAGGCATCCGCGTTCTAGGTGTTGTTGAGCTAAAGGATATTGTGAAGGGTGGCATTAATGAGCGCTTTAATGAACTGCGTCAGATGGGTATTCGAACCATCATGATTACTGGCGATAATAAATTGACGGCTGCTGCAATTGCTGCTGAAGCCGGAGTGGATGATTTCTTGGCTGAGGCAACACCAGAAGACAAGCTTGCCTTGATACGCAAGCATCAAGCCGAAGGCCGTCTAGTGGCAATGACTGGAGATGGCACAAATGATGCTCCTGCACTTGCCCAGGCTGATGTGGCAGTTGCGATGAACTCTGGTACTCAGGCTGCTAAAGAGGCTGGCAATATGGTCGATTTAGATTCCAATCCAACCAAGTTAATTGAAGTAGTTGAGACTGGCAAACAAATGCTCATGACTCGGGGATCATTAACGACATTTAGTATTGCCAATGACATTGCAAAATACTTTGCCATCATTCCAGCGGCTTTTGTTGCAACTTATCCTCAATTGGAGGCATTAAATGTGATGCATCTCTCAAGCCCCTCGTCAGCAATTTTGTCCGCGGTGATCTTTAATGCCTTAATCATTATTTGCCTGATTCCTCTGGCTCTCAAGGGGGTTACTTATAAGCCCTTAGGTGCAGCCGCACTCTTGCGCAGAAATATGACGATTTATGGCTTAGGTGGTCTTATTGCTCCATTTATTGGTATCAAGATCATCGATTTGATTGTTTCGGTAATTTGATCGCTAAACAATATATACAAGGGATAGAAAATGAAATCCATCATTAGAAGTTGTTTAGGGCTATTTATTTTATTAACTGTGATTACTGGCGTTTTATATCCAGTATTTGTCACGGGATTAGCGAAGACCCTTTTTCCCAACAAGGCATCGGGAAGTATTGTTTATAAAGGCGATCAAGCTATCGGTTCAGAGCTCATCGGACAAAACTTTACCAATGCCAAGTACTTTTGGGGAAGACCTTCTGCAACTGGTCCTCAGCCGTACAATGCCACTGCATCTAGCGGATCAAATCAAGGACCCTTAAATCCGGCTTTAGTAGATGCTGTTAAAGGGCGTATTGAAGCATTGCAGAACGCTGATCCCGCCAATAAACAGCCAATACCAATGGATCTAGTTACCGCTTCAGCGAGTGGTTTGGACCCCGAAATTAGTCTTCAAGCCGCCCAATATCAGGCATCGCGTGTGGCTAAGGCAAGAAAAATGAATATAGAAAAAGTGAGTGAGTTGATAGTGGCAAATACACAAGATCGCCAATGGGGCATCTTCGGGGAACCTCGTGTTAATGTATTAAAGCTTAATTTAGCCTTAGATGGAAGCTAACGGTAATGCCTGAGTCAAGACCAGACCCCGATCGATTACTTGCTCGAATACAGAGCGAGGAAATTGAGTCTGGTCGAGGAAAATTAAAGATCTTTTTTGGTGCAAGTGCTGGCGTAGGTAAGACTTATGCAATGCTCTCTGCCGCGCATGAGCAAGCAAAAAATAAGCGAGTCATTGCTGGGATTGTTGAAACACATGGGCGTAAAGATACTGTCGCCATGCTTGATGGCATACAAGTTTTGCCATTAAAAGAAATTGATTACAAGGGCAAAAAGCTCAAAGAATTTGATCTTGATCAGGCTTTGATTGAGAAGCCCGATTTAATTCTGATGGATGAGCTTGCTCACTCTAATGCCGCTGGCTCAAGACACCCCAAGCGTTGGCAAGATGTTGAAGAACTTCTGGCGGCTGGTATCGATGTCTATTCCACGATCAATGTTCAGCATATCGAAACTCTGAACGATATTGTTGGTGGTATTACTGGGGTTAGGGTTTGGGAGACGGTCCCAGATCATATATTTGATTCTGCTGATGAGGTGGTTTTAGTTGACCTTCCTCCTGACGAATTACTGCAAAGACTTAAAGATGGGAAAGTGTACCTTCCACAACAGGCGGAAAGGGCAACGCAAAATTTCTTTCGCAAGGGAAATTTAATTGCCTTGCGAGAGCTGGCGCTTCGTCGCTCTGCCGATCGTCTTGATAATGAAATTGTCAAATATCGCAAGGACAATTCGGTTTCCAATGTTTGGAAAACGCGTGAGTCTATTCTGGCATGCATAGGACCCGGAGATGAGGCGGAAAATGTTATCAGAAGTGCTGCTAGGTTTGCCGCCCAACTGCAGATTCCTTGGCATGCCATCTATGTTGAAACTCCTAAATTGCAAAAGCTTTCTAAGAAGGGTAGAGAACGCATTCTAAAAACCATCTCTATGGCAGAGGAGATGGGGGCAAAAGCAGTGACTGTTGGTGGAAATGATGCAGTTGAGTCCATTATTAATTACGCAAGAGAGCACAACCTTTCTAGAGTCATTGTGGGTTCAGGCGCTCTTAGTTCATGGCAAGTTTGGAAGAAGGCATTTTCTGAATCCATTTCCAGGCAAGCGCCAGATTTAGATATTCTCAAAATTGCTCAGGGTACAAGTTCATTTAATATTTCGCGTGATAGTTTTGATATTGAATCTTGGATTTGGCAGCTAAGGGCCCCATGGCAATCCTATGCTTTAAGCTTATTGATATGCGGTCTCGCGGGTGTTCTTGCAACCCCTTTAAATTCCCTAATTGAACTTCCTAACATTGCCATGTTTTTTTTGTTGGCAGTGGTCTTGGTTTCCGTCAAATATGGCCTAGGACCCTCCTTGATGGCTTCGGTTGTTAATGTCCTGGTTTTTGATTTCTTTTTTGTCCCTCCAAGATTTTCATTTTCAGTTTCCGATGTCCAGTACCTTTTTACATTCGCAGTAATGTTGGTTGTGGGCTTAATCACAGCCAAGTTAACTACTGGCCTGACTTATCAAGCAAAGATAGCCAACCGGCGTGAGCAAAGGGTTAAATCTCTTTATGAAATGTCTAGAGATTTATCGGGTGCCTTGATGCCAGAGCAAGTGGCTGAAATTAGTCAGCATTTTGTTGAGATTGAATTTAAAGCTAAATCAGTATTGTTATTGGCTGACGATGACAATCAGTTATCAGAAATTGTTATTGATAAGAAAAGCAATCTTCAGGCCGACTTATCCATTGCTCAATGGGCCTTCGACAAATCCAAGGAGGCGGGTAATGGGACTGATTCATTGCCTGGCGCATCTTTGCTATACATTCCTTTGCGAGCACCAATGCGTACTCGCGGTATTCTGGTGATTGATGCGCCGAGCTCTACTCGTCTGAAATCTCCCGAACAGCGTAGATTGCTCGATACCTTTGCCCGTTTGCTGGCAATCTCATTAGAGCGTATTCACTATGTTTCAGTGGCTCAAAGCTCGACAGTGCAAATTGAATCCGAGCGACTTAGGAACTCGCTTTTATCGGCAATATCACACGATTTGCGCACTCCATTAACCGCGCTTGTTGGATTGACCGATGCATTAGAAATGCTGGACGCCCCTTTGACTGCTGAGCAGCATGAGATTGCAATTCTCTTGCGTGAAAAGGCGTTGAAGATGAGCTCTCAAGTCAGCAATCTGCTGGACATGGCTCGACTACAGTCTGGCGCAGTTCAGCTGAATAAACAATGGTTTCTGATTGAGGAGGCAATTGGCGCTGCGATTAAGGCTGTTGAATCAGCTAGTGAAGGCAGGCATGTCACAGTTACATTGCCTCCCGATTTTCCGTTATTAAATTTTGATGCGGTTCTAATGGAGCGTGTTTTTATTAATCTTTTGGAAAATGCCTATAAATACACCCCTAAAAATAGTAGCGTATCTATAGGTGCTTCAGTCGCTTCTTCACAATCTGTTGAAATTTGGGTGCAAGATAATGGATCAGGTCTTCCCAGAGGAAAAGAGGAAGATATTTTTAGAAAATTTGAGCGAGGTAATAAAGAGGGCGCAATTTCCGGTGTTGGTCTAGGTCTTACTATTTGCAGGGCAATCATTGAGGCGCATGGCGGCAAGATAACTGGAAAGACAATGGATGGTGGTGGCGCACGGTTTACCTTTAGCTTGCCTAGGGGTAATCCACCCAAGATTGATGTTGAAGATCAGTAGAAGTTGATAAAGTAGCTAGATGTCACAGCCAATTCCTGTCGCAATCGTTATTGAGGATGAGCCAAATATTCGCAGGCTTATCAGGATGGCTTTAGAGGCGGAGCAATTTCAGGTGTTTGAGGCGGCAACAGTTTCTCGTGGATTAATAGAGGCGGGCTCACGTCAACCTGATGTGGTCTTGGTTGATTTAGGTCTGCCTGATGGTACAGGTATTGATTTCATTCGAGACGTTAGGGCCTGGTCGGATGTGCCAATAATTGTGGTTTCCGCAAGAACCCATGAGGACGACAAAATCGAAGCCCTTAATATTGGCGCTGATGACTACCTATCAAAACCGTTTAGCCCTGGGGAGCTGGTGGCAAGGGTTCGGGCGCAGTTACGTAGGCGTTCTATGGCGTCTGATAAGGGCGAGACAGTTTTTAAATTTGGAAATGTCAGCGTTGATTTGACGACAAGGATCGTAAAACGGGAAGAGGGGGCTCTTCATCTAACCCCTATTGAGTATCGTTTATTGGCATTCCTAGTAACACATCCTAATATTGTATTAACTCATAGACAGCTTTTGCTCGGTGTATGGGGGCCTAACGATGTTGAGAATCATCATTATGTAAGGATTTATATGGGCACGCTTCGTAAAAAAATTGAAGTTGATCCCGCACAACCAAAACATGTCATCACTGAGACTGGCGTGGGGTATAGGTTTCTGTTCTAGGATAGTTTGAGGTAAGTGGCTCTGCGCCTGTAAAAATACGCTGAATTTAGGACGATTACCCAGATAATTTTGAAAACAATTAAAATTTATCGTGTGACTTAACTCTTTTTGAAATTATTTTTCTTGAGTTCTCTAGTGCTTTGGTTTTATTTGGTTCCCACCAAAACAAACTAAAATATTCAGTAATGAATTATTGATAAAAAGTGTCTGTGGAAAATAAAAATAAGAAGAGATTGTGCACTGCGCCCATGATGGATAGGTAATACACCGACCAGCAGAGCCTTTTAAATAAAGGCCTCAATGTTATTCCTTTTTAACTTGTGTCAAATGTGGGGCAAGTCATAAAAATTAAAAATACAAGCTAAAAATATGCCTGTAACAAGCTCACTTTTGTAGGGCTGAAAGAAATTCTACATTTCTTTTTTCGTTTGCTCTACCTTTTTTATTCTAGGTCGATCTCGATATCTAAAAAATCGGCGGGTTAAATAGTAATTTTTATATAGCCAATGTAACCATTGGATTCCTATTGCAATAGGAAAAATATTTTTTAAAAAAAATAAAAAAAGTGGCCAAAACTACTTATTTAAGCAGGTTACATAACAATTTTCCATAGATATGATATTTGCAATGATTGAGTTTTAGATGCTCCATCAGTGATTAACAACTATTTAAATATCGTTTGCTACGGGAGACTGGAATGAGTGCATTACAAAGAATTGAAAAGTATTTCAATTATCGAGCAGTTCTATTGAAAGACGAGGTTGCGGTTTATTTAGGCTACAAGCCGGCAACCTTGCAAAAAATGATAGAGCACCACGACAAAGATCTACGGAGACTCTTTTATAAGGCGGGAAAGAACTGGGTCTGTGATATCGAAGATCTGGCTGAATTTATCGATGCCGATAAACATAAGTACGTTGGCGAGGGAATCTTAACCTCGACTGGTGCTCCAAGATACAAAAGATCCCCTAGGTATTAATCGTAATTCAAAAAATAAAGGAATAAACATGTCACAAATTATGAAAAACGGCTATGGTCAAATTAATCAAGCAACAATTGAGAGGTATGGGGCTGAAAAAAATAAGCTCACACCTGAGGAAAGGCTTGAATCATTAAGGAAAAAGCAGCTTGCACGAGATGAAGCGGCTCAAAAGGCAAAAGAAGCTGTCGCAAGGTTGGAAAAAGAAATTGCGGACAAAAAGGCAAAAGCTCAAAAGGCTTTAGATGATGGTTATCGAAAGAATATCGTTAACATTTTTAATAAATACGGCGCTCTGAGTGTTTCTAGTCTTGATATAGAGGCATGGCTGAAATCCAAAGGTTTTAATCCCTTAGTTTCTAAAAAGGGCTCAAAAGCTGCTGGCGGTACTGAGGAAACGCAGAATTCAACACTTCCCGAGGATCAAGAAGAATTCTTTTGAGTAGCCCTATATTCACCCCCTTGGGATAGACCGAGGGGATTTTTTTTAGCTTCCTGTAATAGTAATTACAGGATAGTTTGTTCCTTCGATTTGAACCCAGCGGTCCGCTGAATTATTTCCCCGTAAAAAATTGAATTTTTGACGTCTCCAGTCATCCTTAAAAGTTGACCATTTTTTCAGTGTCATAAGAGCGCATTTCGTCAAAACGCCGTCTTTCATTTCATATCTAAATGAATAACCCTGTTGCTTTATCTCTAAGCCCTCATCTGCCGTCAAAGACTTTTTTGGGGCATTGAGTATTTGAAATGGCTTAATTTCGCAGGCATGGAGCCATCCTTCATTTTCCGCAATGCAGATCGCTTCAAATTTATTGCGAGCGCCTAACTTTCTATAAATCATTTCCATGAAATAGGAGGATTGGCTTAATCCAGCATTTTTTAGGACCTGATAATTGGTTAGACCTTGCCTTAGTAGATTTAGAATTTCTCGCTCTTTTGCATTTAAAGGGCAGGGTGGGGTTTGATTATTGAGAAGCGCTTTAAATTGATAAATTAGCTCAGATTTATAAGTCTGGTCCTCAATATGGTCGCCCATTATTTGACTGAGGAGTTCCGAAGGAAAAGTCATGTAATGGCTTTTGACTTGCACTAATTTTTGGGCATTCATGGTTGTTTTGGCTTTCCGAAAGTATTAATTCGCTTTATTGCATTTATCGTAATTATAAAGTCGCTAAATATTAACGGCAATTTTTAGAATCTCAATCCATTCATATGTTGAGTTTTCTAAACCATTCCTTTGGAAGAGTGTGGAATTGACCTGGGAGAAAAGCCCCCTCGAGAGGGGGCTTTGGGTTAACTGCCAATTCGGCAATCATTTTTTGCATGGATTTAATTTTCTACTCAGACGTTTGTCCAAGTATTTAAATAAATCAATTGCATGAGTCCTACGGTTGCCCGCATTATCATTTTGAGCCAGACTAGCTAGGCTCTAACTTAGTTTTACAACTTGCAAATTCCGCCAAGAATTCACATTACAACACTTAAAATTGCCTGCCAGGGCATTTTTGGTTTTACTACCTTACTGCTTGTCCAGACCCGCCAAGGTCTGTAAAACACGCTTAACTTAACGCCCCAAACTTTCGATAACACACTCACCGTTTCATTGATTTCTCAACTTATGCCGACTTCACGTCAGTGGGAATCATTTCCCATTCCCCAGCAAGTAGTCTTAGTTAAACCTTACGGTCTAGCCATGATTTTTTGATTTCAGTGCTTTCGCCTGATTTCTCAATCACTCTACTCATTCAGTCTCCCAGTCTTTTCAGTAATACGAGTCGTCAAACCCCTGATTAAGACCTTCCCAAGTTAGTTCACTTTTACAGCTAGCACGCTTGCCGTCTACTTTGTTTTACTTCGCTTACGCTTACCGGATTTCATACGAAATCAGTTTCAGGGGCTCGATGTTCCAAGCAGCTCCCTTACCGTAAAACACTATTAACAACTAAAGCAAGCACTACTAACTACCGGATTGCACCCCCTTGGGTGCTTTTAACTGCTTAAGCTATCCATCGACCCAGAATTTCTCCTGGTGCCATATCGCCCTAACAAAACCATTGCTGGTCGTGCCGTTCTTGTTTACCTTGAACTTACGATACTCACAATATTTCTATTGCGCTAAGCCTACAGCTCCGTAACCGTCATACGCTTAATCTTTTACTGGTAGCCCAATTAAAAGTTTCGTCATATCCCGATTGCTAAGTTCACCCCTAAGGGCTTATTAGCCATAAAAGTTAACAGGGTTTGCGGATTTCGTTGATTTCTCAACTTATACCGCTCCCGTTTCCTTGTCGCCCAACTTTCGATTTCTTCGAAAGTCGACCGAAAACTGTATCTGCATTCTCTTCAGGATGCAGAGAGTTTTCCCGCCGAGCTATCAATCAGAATAGATTGAGTTGAAGGGGTCCTTGCGAACCCCAGCCCTCGTCGCAGTCGTGGCGAGCCCTATTAGAGGCACCACGCTTCGGCGTATTGCTAATTTTGAGTTGA
>Ga0364874_10161_pt1 | contig 39713 bp, 34 predicted proteins | sample ExccelAu500001D4_2_FD_206922 | JGI IMG/M metagenome (GOLD analysis project Ga0364874, IMG submission 206922) | Enriched cells from Trout Bog Lake Hypolimnion, Wisconsin, USA - BchlTB.Aug07.5000.01.D4 | ecosystem: Environmental > Aquatic > Freshwater > Lake > Hypolimnion/Profundal zone | place... | reverse complement strand
TTTGAAGACCATTTCAGAGATGCTATGAAAAGCCGTGTGGCTTTGTTGGACCGGATCATGCAATATATCGTAAAAAGAAAGGGAAAACAAATCCGGCCCATGTTTGTTTTTCTCAGTGCCAAAATGGGTGGCGAAGTAAATGAAACCTCCTACAGGGCTGCATCTCTGGTAGAATTGTTACATACTGCTACGCTGGTTCATGACGATGTGGTTGATGATTCCAATGAACGCAGGGGCTTTTTCTCAATTAATGCTTTATGGAAAAATAAAATTGCTGTTATTGTAGGGGATTATCTCCTTTCCAAAGGACTTTTATTGTCGCTGGACAATAACGACCATAAAATTCTGCAAATCCTGTCTACTGCCATCAAATCCATGAGCGAGGGGGAGTTGCTGCAACTGGAAAAAGCCCGGAAACTGAACCTTAAAGAGGATATTTATTACAATATTATTAAAGGGAAAACAGCTTCCTTACTTGCATCCTGTTGTGCTGCCGGTGCCAGTTCTACTTTCACCGATGATGATTCTATCAATAAAATGCATCGTTTTGGAGAAAAAGTGGGCATGGCCTTTCAGATTAAGGACGATCTTTTTGATTATGGTACCATGGATATTGGCAAACCTACCGGTAATGATATCAAAGAAAAAAAACTAACACTTCCGCTTATTTATACTTTAAACCATTGTGATGCCCCCACCAAACGAAAGATTATTTATATCGTTAAAAATGAGAACACAGACTCTAACAAAGTGAAATTTGTACTGGATGAAGTTAAAAAGGCCGGGGGAATTGAATATGCCACCAAAAAAATGTTCGAATTCAGAGATGAAGCACTTACCATCCTGTACGAATTTCCACAAACAGAAATAAGGGATGCACTGGAAGAACTGGTAAGATATACTACTGACAGGAATTATTAATCTTCCCAACAGGTTTATAAATGTTGTAGTTTCATTTAACTGAATTCTCCCATTTGGTTCTTATAATTTACTTTTCAACACTAATTGATGCAAAAAAGGTGGAATATATTACCTGCTGATGAACAGAAGACACAAGCACTTTTTGAGTCACTGAAAATCAACAGGACAATCTGCAAAATACTGGTCCAGCGGGGTATCGATACTTTCAGTAAAGCCCGTCATTTTTTCCGCCCTCAATTATCAGAACTTCACGACCCCTGGCTGATGAAAGACATGGAAAAAGCAGTGAGCAGAATTGATAATGCCATCTTTCAACAGGAGAAAATATTGGTATTCGGTGATTATGATGTGGATGGTACTACCAGTGTTGCTTCCGTATATCAGTTTCTTAAAAATAAATACAGGGATGTAGATTATTATATCCCGCACCGTTACCGGGAAGGATACGGCGTTAGTAAAGCGGGCATTGATTTTGCCAAAGAAAACAATTTTACATTGATCATCTCACTGGATTGTGGCATCAAGAGTATTGAACTGGTACATTATGCCAAAACACTGGGTATAGATTTTATAATCTGCGATCACCATTTACCGGACGATACCATTCCAGATGCCGTGGCTATACTTAATCCTAAACAGAAAGACTGTCCTTATCCGTTTAAAGAATTATGTGGTTGCGGTGTGGGCTTTAAACTGATGCAGGCTTTGAGTGAGAAATGGAATCTACCCGACGAATCTTATCTGCAATTTCTGGATCTGGTAGCTACCGCTATTGCAGCGGATATTGTAGAAATGACGGGCGAAAACAGGATTTTGGCTTTCTACGGACTAAAAAGGGTAAATGAAAAACCCTGTGCAGGTATTACTGCTTTACTTAAATTGGCTAAAGTTGACAAAGCATTGCAAATCACCAACCTGGTGTATGTAATTGCACCCAGGATTAATGCAGCTGGCAGAATGGATGATGCGAAAAAAGCAGTTCAGCTTTTTATAGAAAAAGACACCGAAAAAGCATTGGAATTTGCTGAAATGCTGCATAGTGACAATACCGACCGTAAAGAAGCGGATAGCTCTATTACAGAAGAAGCCTTGGAAATGATAAAGAATGATAAACAGTCCCCACATCAGAAAACTACGGTTGTTTATCAGGAGCACTGGCATAAAGGCGTAGTTGGTATTGTTGCAAGCCGTTTAATTGATACCTATTACAGGCCTACAGTTGTACTGACAAAAAGCGGCGATTTTATTGGCGGTAGTGCCCGAAGCATTGCCGGTTTTAATTTATATGAAGCCATTCATGCCTGCAGGGAGCATCTAATTGGTTATGGTGGCCATTTTGCTGCTGCCGGCTTAACACTCCGCCCCGAAAACCTGCAGCTTTTCCGGAATGCTTTTGAACAGGCAGTATCCCGTCAGATTACCCCCCAATTACTTATACCTGAAATTATTATAGACGCAGAAGTATCTTTTACTGAACTAACCATGGGCTTTTTTAATATCCTGAACCAAATGGAACCCTACGGACCCGAAAATATGCGCCCGGTCTTTATTGCTAAAAAAGTGTATGATACGGGCTTCAGTAAAGTGGTTAAAGACTTACATGTACGTTTTGTTTTAAAACAAGGGCATACTACCTTTAGTGGCATTGGCTTTAATATGGCTGATAAATTCCCTATTCTGCAATTAAACCAACCAATGGATATTGCATTTACCGTAGACCTGAACGAATGGAATGGTGAAAAGAATATCCAGATGAAAATGATCGATATCAGGCTGCATGCTGCCTGATAATATCCGGTTTAAATTAATCCGGCAAACCTTTTCCTAAACTTTAATCGCTACTGCAACAACCCCAAAGTCATCTTTTATTAATACCAACACTATACCGGCACCTCAATCGGATATTGATCGGCTCATATTAAGTCCGTCATTTAACGGACTTGGTCCTAACCGACTCCGAGCCGATTAAGGTGCTGGTACCTGCCTGGTATTGCAGATACTACTCTCAAAAACGGGTTCAACCCTATTAGGGCTAATGTCTAATTCAGTTGGATAATTATAAAAATTATATCCCAAAAACAATAAAGGGGATCATAACTATAGTTATGATCCCCTTTATTTTATAAGCTTAAAACCGGTTTAATTATGCTTCATCAATTCTACACTGCGGTTTATAAAATTAGTCAGTTCTGCTCCTTTTAATAACCCTTGTGACAATAAAGCAAGATCTGCCAGATTACGGATCTGTTTTTCCTTTTTCTCAATATCTGCTTCTTTCAGTAAGTCCTGATAAATAGCATGGTTACCATTTACTGTAAGGGTTACTTCATCCGGCATAGTTGCATAAAAAGAAGCCATTCCACCACCTACACCTGCCATATCTTTCATCCGGCGCATAAATTCAGGCCGGGTAGCTACTACTGGTGCTGTATTGGCATTTAAACCTTTTACTTCAACCGTTACATGTAATTCATTTACCGGGAATTCAAACAATTTCTTCAGTTCTTCACTTTCGGTTTTACTTAAAACACTTTCATTGCCCTCCTGTTTATCAATCAGGTTATCTACAATATCTGCATCTACCCGCACAAAATGTACATTTTCCCATTTTGCTTCCATATTATTGATAAATGCGGCATCTACCATTGTTTCCATTTTTACAATAATATATCCTTTTCCCTCTGCACTCTGCACATACGCATCCTGTTGAACCGGGTTGGTGGTATATATAATAACATGCTTGCCATCCTTATTTTTCTGCAAAGCTTCAGTAGCAGTTTTATATTCTTCTAAAGTATAAAATGCAGCAGGGGGTGCTTTTTCTTCCCCTTCTGCTTTTACCGGAACCGCAGTAGATTCCATGATTAAAAACTTATTCGCTTTTTCCAGGAACTTATCATCTGTTATCATGCCATATTTTACAAATAAGCCCAGGCTTTCCCATTTTTGTTCAAATTCAGTCCTTTCATTCCTGAAAATTTCTTCTAACTTATCAGCAACTTTTCTGGTGATATAGTTATTGATTTTTTTAACATTGGGGTCTCCCTGCAGGTAACTTCTGCTCACATTCAGCGGAATATCCGGACTGTCTATCACTCCATGCAGTAACATTAAAAATTCAGGTACAATATCTTTCACTTCATCTGTTACAAAAACCTGGTTACTGTATAACTGTATCTTGTCTTTCTGAATTTCGTAGCTCTGTTTTATTTTAGGGAAGTACAGAATGCCAGTGAGGTTAAATGGATAATCCACATTCAGGTGAATCCAGAATAACGGGGTTTCTCCAAAAGGATATAATTCCCTGTAGAAATTCTCGTAATCTTCTTTGGTTAATTCACTTGGTTTTTTAATCCAGATCGGATTGGTATTATTGATAGACTTTTCTTCTTCGTCTTTCTTTTTCTCTTCGGCCAGGTCTGTAAAATAAATAGGAACAGCTAAAAATTTGCAGAATTTCTCCAGTATAGATTTAACCCTGGATGCTTCCAGAAATTCTTTACTTTCTTCATTAATATGGAGGATGATTTTAGTTCCTCTTTCGCGTTTTTCTACTTCGTATAACTCAAATTCCGGATTTCCATCACAACTCCAGAATACGGTAGGAGCTTCATCATTATGGCTCTGGCTTAGTACATCTACTTTTTCACTTACCATAAATGAACTGTAAAACCCTAATCCAAAATGCCCGATAATATTGGCATCCTTATACTTTTCCAGAAATTCTTCAGCACTGCTAAATGCAACCTGGTTTAAATATTTATCCACTTCCTCTTTGGTCATACCCACACCACGGTCAATAATACTAATGGTTTTCTCTTTGGCATCCAGCTCCACATCAATACGCAAATTGCTGATATCCGCCTTTGTTTCACCTAAACTGGCCAACTTTCTTAACTTTTGTGAGGCATCTACTGCATTACTAACTAATTCCCTCAGAAAAATTTCATGGTCGCTGTACAGGAACTTTTTAATAATGGGAAAAATGTTTTCGGTTTGAACACGAATCTGTCCTTTTTGCATAATGGTATTTTTATATTGCTGGCTTCTGTATTTATGCAATTATCGATGCGTTTATTTAACGGAATCTGTTAGTTTGCTGACTGTAAACAGTTTTCAAACTTCAATTTCAGTTATTTAATTTCTATAAATAGAAATCAGGACGCAACGACAGGCACATAAAAACTTCCAAAGCCATGTTCAGGAATTTTAATAGTAAAAGCTGAAACTCAAACAAAGTACCAAACCACGATTTGCTGACAGGATGACAATAATTTGGCTCAAAACTGACCCTTTGATATCTTTTTAGCAGTGTATTTGAGTATTGCTGGTAACCCTGGTTAAAAAATTAAGCCAGGTTTTGTAATAATTGCCTTTAAAAGGGGTGCCGGCAAATTAATTGAATGTTTTAATAATAAATGTAGGCCGGAAGAACTTGAATAAAGGATTGCAGATGTCAATCAGTTAACAGAATATAAGGAGACTGCCTCAAACTTTTGAGACAGCCTCCTCATTAAAACAAATGCACTTAACACTAACAACCAATTTTCAGACCTTAGAATAAATCAAAACGATTACTTAAAATAAAGACATTAATTTCTGCAAAATCTACTAAAGAAAACAAAAAAAATTAAAAAATTTTAATTGACTGTACCATTTATTGTAACATTATTTAAACTAAAAGTTCCGGCAGCTGATTCTGCATTTAAACCATAAAACCTGAAACTGATTGCCGTTTTTATTTGTTTAAACTCATCTCCTAATACCAAGGCACATCCGGTTTGCGGACCGGTTAGGGCCCTGTCAGTTATCTGAAAAAGGGAACCCGGCTGGATGAGTAAATTATTATTAGCTGTTTCCAAAGCTACTTTCAGATTTGTGGTAAAATGATCCAGGCTGGACCTAACTGCCCATTGCCTTACTCCTGTGGCAGATCTTTGAAGGATAAAGGAGAGTGATATCAAGTCTAACTGGAAACCTGCCGATGGTGTTATTGTAACTTCAAAATATTTAGCAGTATTCAAATTGCCTGTAAAATCTTCAGAACCATTGATTGCCCCTGTTGGCCAACCGGTAAATGAAAACCTGGAAGCGGCAGAAGGGTTTGTACTCACTCCGTTTGCTGTAAAAGACCCGAAATTGATATTCTTAGATACTGGAACAGCAGTTGGGTCAGTGGTTCCGGAGGAAGTGGTTACCGCACTGAAATCATAACCCACATGAAAAGGATAGTGAACGATACAACCCGAAGCAGGTGTTAAGTCTTCCATAGCCCTGATCTGGAACTGTCCGGAATTAAACCGGTTAGCATACCCAACTATATTCTGACAAATAACAGGGAGTGAATTGGAAGCAAATACTGCAGAGGCTGCAGTATACAGATTCGTTGTTCCACTAGCATCCGTCAGTGTCCGGTTTCCGCTAAACTGAGTTCCGGCATCAGTAGAAATGATTACTTTGGAAATGCGGACCAGGGTATTTTCCATTTGGGTAATATTCTTAAATAACTGATCAATAGTAATGTCCTGCGGAATAATATTTTTTTTATTGGCCAGGGCAGTTGCAGGTAGTGAGGCAGCCGGCAGGTTTAACTGCAGCATCCCTTTATAATTGGTAAGCATACCCCCGGTTATATTTACCCGGATAGAATCTCCCGGAACAAATTTGCTGGTTGCTGCAGCAGACCCAAAAAACAGGTTGATACCACTGTTACCATCCTGCAAAATGATATTGCCCGGGCTACTGTTAGAAGGTTCAGAAATAACTACACCATTAATAATATAAGCACCGGGAAAAATATCTGAACCTTTATAGAGGTTTTTAAGTTCTGCCAGTTTAATATCTCTGGCACCACACCGTGCTGCACTTAAAGACACATCTGAAGTATCCCTAATAATCAGCTCCGGAGTTGTTTTATATACATAATAAACAGCAGTTAATAACCCTTTGCCCCTGGGTGTTTGAACGCCTGCAAAATTGGCATATCCGCTGGTATAAACTATGGCTTTATTGCCTGCACAAGTAATTACTGTTCTGCTTACTGAATTTTTAGCAGCAGTAGTGTCTGCATATAGTTTAGCAGTATCAGCTGCAATAAACTGTACACTATCCTTAATCTGTATCAGCATACTTTGCAGGCTGTCGTTAAACTCGCTGATGGAAATCTGTTTGGGAACTATTGGATTCCCCAATCGGCCTTTAATAATAAAATTATCCAGCAATACAGCAGGTATTCCTGTAGCAGAAGGGTTGGCAGGAACACTTTTATCCATCATACCCAATTGGATTAATCCTCCATAATCACTCAGCCATAAATCCTTGCATTTTATAAATATTTCCCTGCCAACAGGGTAGGTTGTATATAAATTAACAGCATCCAGTTTAAGGGTAATACCACCTGTACTGTCCTGGATACAGATTGTTTTATACAAATTGCCGGATTTGTCATCCGCAATCACAGTACCCCTGACAACCAAATCGTCCGAAATCTGCTCATACCCACCCGGATGATGCAGGGCTTTTAAAGCCCTGATACTGGTATTTGCTGAAATATCCGGAACGATAAAAGCAGGTGGCACTTCAAATTTCCGGTTACAGGAAATAAGATAAGTAAGAAATACACTGCATATAATTTCAACAAAAACGATCAAAAATTTATGGCGCATACAGTTGAATTAAAATGTTTCCGTAATCAGAATCGCAGACTGGTATTGAATGAATAATTAAGCCCATAGGCATAGGAATATTTAGGAGGAAACTTTTTTACATCTCCGCTGGTAAAATCAAATCTTAACTGTTCATATCCTCCTGAAATAATTTGCCGGTTATTTAAAATATTACTGATACTGGCATAAAATACAAGGAAGGTTTGCTTTTTATGAATGGACCATTTTCTGGGCAGCTTCCAGGAATAACCGGCAAACAGATCTGCAGTATACTGTATTTGTAATGCCTGCTGTTCCAGAATGGCATTGCGTTCCGGGCTTCCGGCAATGGTATTTTCAACTGCTTTATAGGTTCGCCTGACCGGATTGATATCTAACCATCTCCCTCCAAAATAATTAATACTTACACTAACAAACCAGTATTTGGGAGATCGGTAACCAAAACCGAGGCTTACAGCTTCCTGTGGAGAGCCGCCTGCTTTGTACCCTTTTGCATAAACAGTATCTGCACTTAATATACCGGCATTATTATCCTGTGTAACAGTAGCTAATGGATTGGAATGGTAATAATTCCTGCCAATAGATGCTGCCCCGTTTAAAGTTAAACCTGGTAATAGTTTTACTTCAATACCAGTTTCTAAACCAAACAATTCTTTATCAATATTGCTGAGGGAATAATTAACCAGGTTCTGGTATGCATCATGATAAAAAGAAAATACATTCATCTGATGTCTGAAAGAGGTATAATAACCGGTTGCCCTAAGTCTTATAAAAGGTGCATTTAAAACATATCCACCCTCCACAGAGAACACCTGTTCACTGGTAATTGTATTTTGCACCTGATCCCTGGTGCGGGGAGAATTATAAACATGATTAGCATAAGGAGGTGCTGTAAATATTGTTCCGTTCAGGTACCAGTAATTCCTTCCATTCATTTTATAAGTAATCCCTGCTTTAAGTGCATAATTTGTAAATGAATGAGAAGAACCCGGACCGTACGACTGATCTGGAAACAAACCATTCCTCATATTGCCGGTTCTTCTGTACTGTGTATTTGAGAATTCTAAAGCAGCAAATACATCAAACTTCCTTAATTTAATTTCTGATTGTATCCAGCTGCTGGCTTTACTGGTCTGCATAAGATAATCATACTGATACCTATCCCCTTTATACACAACATGGTTTGGATGGTTTAAGTCAGGCTGTGCAGCATCGGCATTATTGGGGAAACTCCTTTCTGCAAACTGATTCAAATCAGCAAAATAATTGCCGCCCAATAGGTCCGTAATTCTTTTATAAAAGTTATTTTGCTGCCATTGATAGCTTAACCCTGCTGTAAGGTTTGCATTTTTACCAATAACTGCATTATAGACTGTATTAAATACCAGTTTACGGGTTTGATTGACAGCATCGGCTGTGATGTAATGCGACCGAAATCCGTTTACTCCATTAAATGTTTCTTTGGCTGAAGTATTGGCTGCATACAATTTTGTCCAGTTTATTTGCCGGATACTGTCATTTTTACGCCATTGCAACTCCACTTTCTGGCTCAGATACGCGTTATTCTTATAATAGCTGGGAAGGTAACGGTAAGTATCCGGTCGTGGGTCTGCCGCATTATACCAGTCCAGGCTACCGGAAGCCCTTTCTCCAAATGAATACCCAATGGCAGTGAGCAGGTTGCTTTGATTGCTGATCTTATATTCATGGGTAAATATTATAAGCGGCTGGTGGGTGCTTACTGTATTTGCATTTCTTTTTTTACCGTTCTGATAACCCCAGTAAGGATTGTAAAAAGGATTATTAGTCAGTTCAGTTGCTTCAGCAGTAACTGCTCCACTCCTCCCGCTTATTAAAGGAGCACCTAATACAATTAAGGATAATAATTGCCTTTGGCCAAAACGTTTATCCGCCGCAAAAAAATAACTCCAGCCATTGTAAAATGTTCCCGGAACATACCCTTCCCCAGCCCATCGCCTGCTACCACTAACCGAAAAAGCCCATCCCTTTTTGGTATAACCTGTATTATAAGTAACAGAAAATTTATGCGTAAAACTCCTGTCAGAAAAGGTATAGCCAATAATCGTTTGTTTTCGTTGTTTTCCTGCCCTGGTATCCAGATTTGTAACTGATCCCAATCTTCCAAATGAAAAACTGTTAGCCCTAAGCCCGATGGATATATCCCCGTTGCGTAGCACATCATTCAACCCTCCCCATAAAGTAAAAGGGGTTGCAGCCTGATCCAGGTTTTCCATAGGAATGCCATTGATACTGGTTCGAAATTGGTCTGCTTCATAGCTTCTTACTTTATATCTGACCGGATTGAAATTATATCCTGCAACAGATAGAAATGGATCCCTTCCTGCGGTTAATAAAGAGGCTGTAAAATCGTTTTTTGCAATTAGTTCAGATTCAGTTAATGCAATAACCGGAATATCTTTATCAGTTTCCTGAAGCTTGTTTCCATTTTTAATGGTTTTTAATGGCAGAATGGTATCAGCCATGCTCTTTTCAGAATTGCTCTGCTGGCAATAACTATTTAAACAGGTACTGAATAGTAAGGTACTGAATACAATTTTCATGGCTATTTACTATATTTTAAAAAGCAATCATTCATTGCAATATAAATTAATTTTATTTATTTACATATATTTGATAAAATATTTTTTATTTTATTTTTAATACGATAGCCGATGAAATTATTCCTGATACCTGCATTGATCATTTTACCACTGATTCTTCCAGTAGATAAACCAGTTAAAAATTACAAACTTGCGGTTATTGCTTTTTATAATTGCGAGAATTTTCTGGATACTATTCAGAGAACCCTGTATACCAAAAAAGGTCTGTTCCAGGCAGAAAAAGAATTAACGCCTGAAATGTATCTGGATAAGCTGAACAAAATAACGGGGGTAATTGCAAAAATAGGTACAGATGCACCTCCTGCTAATATGGATGGGCCTGCACTGATAGGATTAGCTGAAATAAACAGCAAGTGGGTATTGAATGATATTATTAATCACCCCAGCTTAGTAAAACGGCATTATAGTTATATACATTATGACAGTAAGGATTCAAGGGGGATTGATGTGGCATTGCTTTATAATCCCACTTATTTTAAGCCTGATCTCAGCAGGGCACTGCAGGTTAAAATTGAAAACAATGGCAGGTATTATTATAGCAGGGATATCTTATGGGTAAAAGGAGAACTGGGGGGCGAACCGGTACATGTATATGTTAACCACTGGCCTTCCAGGTTAAACGGACAGGAAGCCAGTGATGCTGCCAGATGGAAAGCAGCGCTGGTTTGCAGGAATCATATGGATAGTATCCTGCAAAAAGAGCCGCTTGCAAAAATGATAGTGATGGGAGATTTTAATGATGAACCCTTTAATTACAGCATCCTTCATGTGCTGAAAACAAACGGCGATCCTCAAAAACTGAAAACCGGTGAATTATTTAACCCCTGGTTCCGGATAATTAAAAAAGGTAATGGCACACTGGCTTACCAGGATAACTGGGCATTATTCGACCAGATTATGGTATCCCGATCCTGGTTAGCCGCACAGCAAACAGGCTTTTTTTATTCCGGAGCCACTATCTTTAACCGGGAATTTATAACAGAAAATCTGGGTAAATACAAGGGATACCCCATGCGAACCTGGAATGGAAATACCTACAGGGGAGGGTATAGTGACCATTTTCCGGTGTATATTACCCTGTTAAAACCAACAGATTAGACTATTTTTCAATTTTTTTGTAACAATACCACTAAAAATCCTACTTTTGCAGCCCCAATTCTGTTTTGGCAGAATTACTGCTTTACAAAAAGCAGTACCCAATGGGAAAAACCAATTTATCACATTAAAAGAAAAGTAATGAGCAATTACGAATTAATGGTGATTTTCACTCCGGTACTTTCTGAGGAAGACTTTAAAGCTGCTCAGAAAAAGTATACTGACATCATTTTAGAACATAAAGGTTCTATTGTGCACAGTAATCCCTGGGGTTTAAAATCACTCGCTTACCCGATCCAGAAAAAAACTACTGGTATTTACTGGGTATTAGAGTTCACAGCAACTCCTGATTTCAACGAAAAGCTAAAGATTCAAATTTTGCGTGACGACAATATTATGCGTCACATGATCACTAAACTCGACAAATTCGCCGTTGAGTATGGTGTAAAAAAGAGAAGCGGCGCATTTACCGGAACTGAAAAAACGGAGGCATAACATGGCAAAAAATGAAATTAAATATCTTACTGCCATCAAGCAGGAGAAACCTAAGAAAAAATTCTGCCGCTTTAAGAAATACGGCATTAAATATGTTGATTATAAAGATGTTGATTTCTTAAAGAAATTCATTAACGAACAGGGTAAAATGTTACCCCGCCGTTTAAGCGGAAATTCTCTGAAATATCAGCGCAAGGTAAGTGACGCAGTTAAGAAAGCCCGTCAGATGGCTTTATTACCTTACGTTACCGATTTATTAAAATAGAATTCATTTAGTAACCATCCCTAATCACGCAATGCAGCGTGAGACAGTCACAATCTCAGATTGGGCTCTTGGGAACTAAAACATATCATCATGCAGGTAATATTAATTCAGGATGTAGATCATTTAGGCGGCCGTAATGAACTGGTTACAGTTAAAAACGGATATGCCCGTAACTATCTTATTCCCAGTAAATTTGCTATTGAAGCAAGCCCCTCTAATTTAAAACAATTAGAAGAAAAAAAGAAAGTTGCAGCTAAGAAAGAAGCAGCAATGCTGGCTCAGATTAATAAAGTAATCGAAGTCTTAAAATCTTCTCCTGTAAAAATTGGTGCTAAAACCGGAACCAGTGGTAAAATATTTGGTTCAGTTACTTCCTTACAGATTTCCAGGGCAATTCGCGATCAGAAAGGTTATGAAATTGACCGTAAAAAGATCAGTATTGTTGATGAAGTAAAAGAATTAGGTACTTATAAAGCAACCGTTGAGTTTGGTAATGGCCATTCAACAGAGCTTGAATTTGAAGTAATTGCCGAATAAACAGCATTACAAATAATTAAAAGCCGTTACCTGTGTAACGGCTTTTTTTGTAGCCTTTTTCTCCTTATTCAAGCCCAGTTTAGTTTTGGCAGTTTAGACCCATTAAAAAAAACTTGGGAATATCATAAAAAAAGCCCATTTTCGTATTTCCAATGACCAGTTCTTCCATTCTCCGGGTGTTTCACAATAAATGACTCAGGGTTTTTGGTTACTGTTTAGTTGGTTTTTTATTTTCATTTAATTTCAAAAACATGAACATTTACGTTGGAAACCTTAATTGGTCAATGACCAGTGAAGACTTGCAAAGTTTATTCACTCCTTATGGTGAAGTAACTTCTGCAAAAATCGTTACAGACAAATTTAACAACAATCGCAGCAAAGGTTTTGGCTTTGTTGAAATGAGCGATGATGAAGCAGCAAGAACTGCAATCGCAGCATTAAACGATTCTGAAATCTCTGGTCGCAAAATCGTTGTAAACGAATCACAACCTCGTCCTGAAGGCGAAAGAAGAAGCAGCGGCGGAAGCGGCGGTGGATTCAAGAAAAGCTTTGGCGGCGGCGGCGGTGGTCGTGGTGGTTACGGTGGCGGTAGCAGCAGCGGCGGTGGAAGTCGTGGCGGCGGCGGCGGATTTAATCGTAATCGCGGCGAAGGCGGTGGAAGCGGCGGTGGATATAACAGATATTAATCCCGTTAACGAAACAATACGTAAGGCTAACTTTCACCGGTTAGCCTTTTTTATTGTTAATTATCAGAGTTGTTTTCCTACCTGCAGGTATTCCTGTAATGCATTTACATAGGATTCAAAAGCATCAATACCCATTGAGGTGATTTTGCAGGTGGTTAATGGATAATTATCTTTAAATTGTTTGGTTACATCAATATAACCTGCCTCCTTTAACTTCTGTACCTGCACAGAGAGATTACCTGCAGTTGAATTCGTTTTTTCGCGGATAAATGTAAATTCAGCTTCTTTAACACTGATCAGCAAGCTCATTACTGCTAATCTTAGTTGTGAATGTAATATGGGATCTAATTCTTTAAACATTCGCTTTTTTTGCCTTTCTGTAACGGTTATGCAATATTAATCCCGGTACCATCCAGCAGGATATAGCAGCTATAGCCTGTAATAAAAAATCTGTAGAATGAGAAGAAAAGCAGGAAACCACAAAACACAAATAACAAATCAATGCCCCATATTTCATAGGTTTAAAGCACCTGCCAATACCTGTAATAAGTGTTGGAAAAGCATACACTAAAAAATAAAGGGTAGATGCTTTGAAAAGAAATGGAGAGATAATTTCAGATGTTCCTGTTTGTGTATTATGGAGTATTAATTCCAAATGCCTTGCTTTAAAAATGCCTGCATAGGTATGAGGAACAATATTCAGAAACATGGTCATTCCAATCATGGTAATAGCAAATGCAATCCAGGCAGCCCCTACACCGTCTAAATGCTGTTTTACTTTATGCTTTCTGCCTTCTATAATTAAGATGATAATCTGGGGAATAATTGCTAAAAATGTAAGATACCAAACTTCATTAATGTAGGGCAAGCTGTATTTATCGGCTATAAAAGAATAAAGACCGCAAAAGCTTACCACACTTCCCCATAGCAATGCACTTACACCTGTTTCGTAAAACTCGTTTTTTGCTTTCAGAATCATTTCTGAAATGATGCGCAAACTTTCAATTTCTGTAAGTTGTTTTTCTTCTCCCATGTTACAGCTTTTTATATTGTTTACGTAGTAAATGACCTGGTATGATATAACTGATTAAAATTGCTGTGGCACCCATTAATAACTGGTAATCAAACAATAGTTTGGAACAAATAACAGCAAGCACAAAATTTATGCACCCCCCAATAACAAGTGGTTTAAACTTAATAAACTTTCCGGTTACATAAGTGCCAATGGCATAAAGCAGAATATAATAGGTAAATGCATTTTCCCAGTATCCGCCAGCTATGTTTATAAGTACAAGCACAATAAAAGCAAAAGCAATGGCTGTCCAAACATAATCCATTGCATCTCCCACATAGGTTTTTACTTTTTCTTTTTTAGCCTGCCTGTTTCCATAGATAGCAGTAATAATCCCTCCAACAGGCATTGTCCACCATACAATAAAATGATAGGGGTATTGCAACCATACTTTTAATACAAACTGTGCTATGCAGGCAAAGAAAACCAGCCAGCCCCAAAAAAGAAAATAGAAGCTATTGTCAGAAAAAGAAAGTTTCGATTTATCAATCATTGATTGAATTAAAAGAAGACTTTCCTGCGGTGATAATTCATTTTTGTTTTGCATAACACTTCATTAAAGTAAAGATAGCAGAGGCTGATTAGCCTCTGCTGATTATATATTCACATCTTATTCCAGATTAATGAGAATTTCCTGGTTGCCAGTATGATTAAATTTAGCTTTTTCATATTTAGCAGGACCTAAAAATCCCCGCACATTATTGGAAAATCCAGTTTTTTCTTTAGGTACACCAATAAAATTGAAATCCAGTTTACCATTCTGATTCTCATCATAAAAAGCAGTCACCGCATATACCCCTGCCGGTACATTCTTAAATGTATAAGAAGTCTTGTCCACCGTTGGTTTTACAATGGCCAGATAAGATGCCTTATCCTGTTGCATATAATTTTGTTCACTATTATATACTGCAATAAAAATAGCCCCTTTCAGGTTTTTATACCCTGATGTAGTAATTATTAAATCAGACTTATTCTGTGTCATTCCAATAAATGAGATACATCCAAATATTATCAGTAAGAGATATTTCATATGTATAAAAAATAAGTGTATGCTATTTACATCCATCAATTATCGACTGTGCTAACTCTTTACCCCAGTTGGGATATAATGCTGATAATGGTTTAAAACTTCCAAACAATACCAATGCCTTTTCAGCTACTGGTTTTGCTGCAGCACATCCGCCACCAAATGCTTCTGGTGTATTTCTTAATGAACTGGATTGTAAAACATAAGGGCGTGGATTTGTTGAATCTGCTTTTTTAGCATCTTCCAGCAACTGCATGGATGTTTGTCCATATTGCATCCATCTGGCTTGTGGGTCTACCAGCATTTTACCTGTTGCAATCATACTTTCCACACATAAGGTTTCACTGTTTTTGTTTATTGCTTTTGCTTTGTCAATTAAAACCTGGGCTTCGTCTGCCAGCTGATCCTGGTCGCCCATCCGCATAATACTCATCCTGGCTTTTGTTAATGCTGCATAATAATAGGGCAACCACTGAGTTTTTTCAGCATCCCCTATTCTTTGAAATTTAGCAGCAACTTCTGCAAAATCTCCAGCTTCCTTTGCCGATCCTAATTGCTGTAATGCTCCACCCATAGCAGCTTCAAATTTGTCACTCTGGGCAATACTGTTGATACTCACAAGTATAAATAAACCGATGATTAACTTTTTCATATTTTTCTTCTTGTTTTAATTGTTATTTATTGGTTCTTTTTTATTTTTTCATATTCCTTTTCCACATTAAAAAGAGTGTTTCCATGGTATGCATGCATATACTGAAAGGTAAGTCCCACTCCCCATCCAAGCATTGGCCAGATTGGCCAGAAATAATAATAGCTTCCAACCTCGGTTGTAGTATAATACCAAATCAGAATCAGCATACTATTGACTACAATATAAGACATGAGGGACCATTTAAATCCAATCCTTTTTTTGGCAATACTCCAAAGTTCAGGATCTCTTTCTGGTAAATTTTCCATTGTTTTTATTTTAGGGTTATAAATTATTATTAATGGCATCCTGAGTTTTATCCACTCCCCAGCTTAAAAATACTCCCAGGAAAAAGAACTGCGGGGCGGGTGGAGTAATTGGCACTTTTACAGATCCGTCATGCGAATAGTTATATCCATAAATCTGCTCACTATGCAGTACATTGGTAATACTGGCAACAAATACCCAGAAAGTTTTTGCATGTGGTTTACCTACACTGGGAACATAATTCATACTAAAACCAAGGTTATTAAAAGGTAGCGTAGTACCCTGGTCTTTGATGTCATATTTTGTTCCTCCGGCATCTGGTACCATATTATAATAGGGCCTTCCAGTTGCAAAAGAATAAGTAAAATTGAATCCTGTTTTAATTGAAGTAAAGAATTTCTTAGTCACTACACTCAACGTATGCTTTGCAGCAAAAGTTGGCTGCAATTGCATGGGATAGTATAAATAATCTCTTTTGGTATCCAGGTAAGAATAACTGATCCAGTAATCAAATCCCTTGATGGATTTTTTGTCTCTCCAGAATAATTCAACTCCCTTGGCATCACCAGAACCTGAATTATTATAAACAGGATAGATTTTCAGGAGATCATTGTACTTTTTATAAAAAGCTTCCACCCTGAAGGTATAGTCTTTATTCATCTTCTGATAATTCAGGATATAATGGGTTGCACTGGTATATCCCAGATTAGTAGTAACCTGTAAATAATTATTCTCAGGCTTCTGATAAAAAATGCCATATGCAAAACTCATTTGTGCATCTTTTCCGGTCTTATAAGCCAAGGCAATTCTCGGAGCCAGGTTTGTTTTCTGTATCAGGGATGAATGTTCTGATCTTAAGCCTGCTTTAATAGCCAGGTTATTGGAAACAGATATATCCGCTTCAGTAAACAGGGCAACAAAATTATCTTTCAGGATCCCATTATAAGTTGTAAAAGTATTATTATAGATACTTTTATTATAAGCATTCCAGTATTCACCACCAAAACGCAAAACGCTTATCCCTGCTAACCTTTTTTCAAATACTGTTTTAAGTTGTGACAGGTTTTGTGTATTCTTTAATTTAAAATTCAGGCTATCAATATATATTTTACCTGTATAAACAGGCAGATTTTGCTGATTTTGAATTTGCTGGTTAAAATTATCTAAATTAGTACTGAAACTGGTTCCCAGATTTAATTTCCATCCATTTCCCAGGTTTTCTTTCCAACTCAGATTATTATACCAGTTGGTATTAATTAAACCAAATGCATTTTTTAAACTGTTACTGTCAATATTGGGATTTCTCAAACCAAGATGACCATAACTGAAAGTGGAATAGTATTTAATCATTCCTCCATGCTTTGTTTTAATTCTAAAATTGGCATCGGCAGTATGATATTGAGGCATATCAAAATAATCAGGCGTTTGCTTAACGATATGAAAATAGGCTGCTACATCAGTATAACCATAATCAAATCCAAAAGAAGATTTTTTATTTTTGGCCAAATGCTGCAACCCACCACCTACAAAAACTGAGGAAAAAGAAGCACTGGCTTCAGAACGTTCCGGCAAATCAATACTTTCCAATATAACTGCTGCAGATAAAGCTTCCCCAAATAAAGCAGAATACCCCCCGGTAGAAAATACAGTACCCTTAAATAAAGAAGGTGAAAACCTGCCACGTGCTGCGATATCCGGTACACTGGTGTAATAAGGATTATTGACTAATGTGCCGTCTATAAACTGTTTGGCCTCATATCCTTCTCCTCCCCTAACAAACAAACCTTCTTTTTCCCCAACCTGTTGTGCTCCCGGTAAAGTTTTTATAGTAGCAGTGATATCTGCATTGGCACCTCCTGTAGTCAATACATCTAATGTAGATAAAACTGTAACTGCCCTTTTCCTGTCTCCCGCTTCAAAAGAACCTGCTGTTACCATTACAGCTTTCAATTCAGAAATTTCCTCTTTTAAATTAAAGTCCAGCTTTAAAGGCTCTTTTGCAGGCAAGGTAATTTTTAACTGTACGGTTTTAAAGCCAATATTTCTGGCTTCCAGTATAAAATCCCCTTTTTCAAAAGTTTTAAAAGAAAACTTTCCCGTAGAATCAGACACAGCTCCATCATAGGTATCCTTTATGGTAATAGTTGCTCCGTTTAAAATATGCCCACGCTGGTCTTTAATAATTCCACTAATGCGTGTTTGGGCAAAACTATTTTGTATCATCAGTACACATAATATTATAATCCAAAGTTTCATATTGTATTAATTTCAAAACAAACTTAGAGTAGTTTATTTTATAAACCTAATTATTTTGTAAATATTTTTTTGCTTTATTTACTATCCTCCTATTTGCAAAATAAGCAGTGGATAATTTTGAAACTAAAAGGGAGGAAAATAGGGCATAAGGTATTGATTTTCAGTATACTGACTCTAATTTAATGAGAAACTTCCTGCCTGTAAGTATCAAAAATTGAGCTTTAATAATAAACACTTGCCAGCTATTGAAAACTTAAATCGAAATAAATAGATCTGAGAATGCTTTTAAAAAAAACCATTTAATATTGATTAGAAACATAATTCCCCAAAAAAAAGTCCCGCATAAAGCGGGACTAAAACATTTCGAAAAAAACGATTATTTAAAATGTGGAATAATTCCGTTGGCAAGACTTACCATTTTCTTAATTCCATCATCTGATAAAACACCTTTTTTAAATTCAGCCAAAACTTCAGGTAATTTTACTTCCATTTCAGTTAAGAATTGAATTTCAAATTCCTTTACTTTTTTAACTGCTACTTCCCGTAATAAACCCTGGGTTCCTAAGTAGATAATCGCTACCTGCTTTTCTACACTCATAGGGGAATATTGCAATTGTTTCAATATTTCCACGTTACGGGATCCTTTATCTAATACCATTTTAGTAGCAGCATCCAGATCACCACCAAACTTAGAGAATGCTTCCATTTCGCGGTATAAAGCCTGGTCCAATTTTAAAGTACCAGCAACTTTTTTCATAGATTTGATCTGAGCATTACCACCCACACGGCTTACAGAGATACCTACGTTAATAGCGGGTCTGATACCGGCATTAAACAGGTTTCCTTCCAAAAATATCTGTCCGTCTGTAATTGAAATTACATTGGTAGGAATATATGCGGATACGTCACCAGCCTGAGTTTCAATGATAGGCAAAGCAGTTAAAGAACCACCACCTTTTGCAAGGTGCTTAATGCTGGGTGGTAAATCATTCATGTTCTTAGCTACATCATCATTGCCAATAATTTTGGCAGCTCTTTCCAGTAAACGGCTATGTAAATAAAATACATCACCAGGATAAGCTTCACGTCCTGGAGGGCGGCGTAACAATAAGGAAACCTCACGGTAAGCTACTGCCTGTTTGGAAAGATCATCATAAATAATTAAAGCTGGCCTGCCTGAATCACGGAAAAATTCTCCGATAGCAGCTCCTGCAAATGGTGCATAGAACTGTAAAGGAGCAGGATCAGATGCAGATGCCAGTACAATAGTTGTATAATCCATTGCGCCACTGTCTGTCAGAGTTTTCATCACACCTGCAACAGTAGAGGCTTTTTGACCAATCGCAACATATATACAATATACAGGTTTGCCTGCATCATAAAATTCTTTCTGATTGATGATGGTATCCACCGCAATTGCAGTTTTACCTGTCTGACGGTCACCAATAATCAACTCACGCTGTCCTCGGCCAATTGGTATCATCGCATCAATAGCTTTAATACCAGTCTGCAATGGTTCTTTTACTGGCTCACGATATATAACCCCAGGAGCTTTACGCTCTAAAGGCATTTCATATAATTCACCTGTAATAGGGCCTTTTCCATCAATAGGCTCACCCAATGTATTAATTACACGGCCAACCAGTCCTTCCCCTACCTTAATAGAAGCAATCTGGCCGGTACGTTTAACCTGTGCACCTTCTTTTATATCACCGCTTCCTCCCATCAGTACCACACCCACATTATCTTCTTCCAGGTTTAATGCAATTGCACGAACACCGTTTTCAAATTCAACGAGTTCACCGCTACGTACATTATTCAAACCATAAACACGTGCAATACCATCACCCACCTGAAGTACGGTACCCACTTCTTCCAGATCAGCTGCAGCATTAAACTTACTTAATTGCTGCCTCAATATCGCTGAAATTTCATCTGGCTTAATCTCTACCATATTTTGAGAGTTTTATGTTTTTTAGAGTTCTGATTATAATTATTTCATTGTTTTAACATACACATTCCTGGAGAAAGACTTTTTAATTTCTCTTAAATCTCTTAAAATGGTAGTATCAACCTGATTATTATTAAATTCCAATACAAACCCACCAATCAGTTCAGGATTTACTTTAGACTCCAGTTCAATGGTTCCAAAATTTTGTGAATCCTTCACTTTTGCCACAATACTTGCTTTCAGTTCTTCGCTGATAGCCTGAGCTGTTGTTATTGTTACTTTATGAATTCCCTTAATATCATTATACTGGTCAACCACTGCATTGGCTATTTCAGGCAATTCACCTTCACGCCCTTTGGTAACCAGTAAATTGTTAAATAAAGATGTTAGTTCAGATACTTTATCCAGCGTTATGGCTTTTAAAATTGCTCTTTTTTTATCGGTCTGCACAACCGGACTGCGCAACAAATTCACAAACTCTTTGCTTACAGCGCAAACAGCCTGCAAATATTTCATATCGGTATATACCGTTTCCAGTTGATCTTTTTCAATAGCTAGATCAACCAGACTTTTTGCATATCTATTTGCTAAACGTAAATTCGGCATTTTTAAAAATTAAAGTCGAATAATATTCAACTAATTGTAATTAATTCAGTTTTACTTCTTCTGCCAATTTTTTAATATACACTTCCTGCTCAGCTTTATTTGCTAATTCTCTTCTCAAAATCTTTTCACTCACTTCAATAACCAAAGCTCCCACCTGATTTTTAACATCAGTTAAAGCAGCATTTTTCTGTTGCTGAATTGCCTGTTGAGCATCAGCTACAATCCTGTCAAATTCTTTTTTTGCTTTATCTTTTGCTTCGGCAACCATTTTATCAGACTGATCTTTTGCCTCTTTTAGTAAAAGAGATCTTTCTTCACGTGCTTTCTGCAGTAATGCTTCATTTTCATTTTTCAACTGAGATACTTCCGCTTTAACCCTATCAGCAGTAGCTAATGCATCTGCAATACCGGTTTCTCTTTCCTTTAAACTCTGAAGGATTGGTTTCCATGCAAATTTCTTCAACAGAAAAAATACAATAAGGAATGCGATCAGATTCCAGAAAAACAACCCCAAATCAGGTGTTAATAATTGCATATATTAATTATTTTATACTATATGTTTTCATTTTAAATACTGCATTCGCCGCCCTTTGCTTTGAATGCAGTAATTTTTTACGTGCAAAAAAGCTGTTATTTGAACACAGCAAGTAAACCGGCAACAGCACCTAAAAGGGCAACACCCTCAACCAGGGCTGCAGCAAGAATCATGTTTGCACGAATGTCATTTGAAGCTTCCGGCTGGCGTGCAATACCTTCTACAGCACCTTTACCGATCTGACCGATACCAATACCTGCACCAATTGCAGCTAATCCGGCACCGATAGCGCCATAACCAGGTTGGATTTCCAACAAAATGTTCATTAAACTCATGACTTTTGTATTTGATGATTGAATAAAATTTTTATGAATGATGTGCTTCTTCTTCATGATGTTCACCCTCAAAAGCCTGACCGATAAATACAGCAGTTAGGTTTGTAAAGATGAAAGCCTGTATAAAAGCAACCAAAACTTCTATTAAATAGATAAAACAAGCCAGTGCCACGAAAAATGGCGATGTGCCCCATCCTAATGCAACGTTCATTGCCCCGAATATGAAAATCAATATTATGAAACTCATAATAATGATATGTCCGGATAGCATATTTGCAAAAAGACGAATAATCAAGGCAAAAGGCTTGGTGAAAATACCCAGTAATTCAACCGGTGTCATAATTGGTTTTACAAAACCAGGTACCGGTGGCCAGAAAATATGCAACCAGAAATGCTTGGTAGTATTGAACAATATAACCAGAAATGAAATAATCCCCAGCATGGCAGTAAATGCAATATTTCCACTCACATTGGCTGTGCCCGGTATCATCCCTACCAGATTATTAATCAATATAAAAAAGAATACTGTAAGCAAATAAGGCATGAAATTATCATATTTCTTACCCAGATTAGGTTTGGCCACTTCATCCCTTACAAAAGTTATGACAGGCTCCACTGCATTTTGAAAACCGGTAGGTGCAGAAGTAGTGCCTTTACCTTGTTTGTATTGTTTAGCAACACCTAACATCAGCCAAATCAATAAAATGAGGGATATAAATAACTGTGTTACATTTCTGGTTAATGAAAAATCATACACTTTCACACTGGTATCAGGCATTCCATTTGCATCAACTGCATATATCTTATGTTCGGTATACAGGGGAGTTTTGCCATCAGCTGCTTTTACATTTTCCAGATTATGTGCTTTCAGAAAATCTGCTTCAATAAAACGGTATCCATTATAGGTTTCTTCCCCATGTTTAAACTCAGAAAACATGAAAAAAGATACTCCTTTACCGGAAGTATACAATAAAACGGGTAAAGGAATGGAAATTGCATGCCCATTAATGGTAAAAAAATGAAACTCATGGGCATCACCTACGTGCTCCAATATGATTTTGGCAGGATCTATGGCCTCTTTCTTTTCTTTGGCTTCCCCGTCTTTGGCAGCTGCTTCCTGTGCAAGCAAACTGTTAGAGAAAACAATGGAAAAAAAGCTGCAAATAGCTACCAGCAATGATTTCGAACTTCTTAACACCATACCTGTCTCTGAATTTGGCGCAAAGATAGGGGTGCAAGGGCAGAAAAATGAAAAATCTGAAATGAAAAATTGAAAATCTAAGCAAGTTTTAAAGCTTTTTTACTTCCAGCACAGTTTTCAATTTTGAGGAAAGATAATAAGGGCAAAAAATTGATCAATTACCTGATTTCTGGCACTTAACAGCCAGTAATATTATAAAAATAAGCTTCTCGCATACTTTATAAAATACAATTCCTGCCGCAACCGCAATTGATTAATGCACTTTCTTTTTCTCAAACTGTGTTTCATACAATTTTGCATAATTCCCTCCGGCTGCCAGTAATTCGGCATGATTACCTATTTCTTTTACTTCTCCTTTTTCCATTACTATGATCTTGCTGGCTTTTCGGATAGTAGATAACCGGTGTGCAATCACTATAGAGGTTCTTCCGGCAATCAAAGTGTCTATAGCTCTTTGAATCAGTTGTTCACTTTCAGTATCGATAGAAGAAGTGGCTTCATCCAGTATCAAAACTGCAGGATTATATAAAAGAGCCCTGATAAATGATATTAATTGCCGCTGCCCCAAACTTAAAGTGCTTCCCCGCTCCATTACATTATAATCATAATCGCCTGGCAACTGCATAATAAAATCGTGCATACCAATCATTTTGGCAGCTTCCGTAACCTGCGCTTTTGAAATTTCTGGATTCCTGAGAGTGATATTATCCATTACAGAACCTGAAAACAGAAATACATCCTGCAACACAATCCCAATATTCTTTCGTAATAGGTCTAATTTATACTCTTCTATATTAATGTCATCTATTTTTAGCACTCCCCGTTTTACATGATATAATCTGTTTAACAGACTGATAATAGAAGTTTTACCACTTCCGGTTTGTCCCACCAATGCTACAGTTTCTCCGGGTTTGATGGCAAAATGGATGTCCTTCAATACATATTGGTCATCTGTATAAGCAAACCATACATGGTCAAACTCAATGGCTCCTTTAATTTTCTGGACAGAACGGGTACCGGTATCTGTCATAATATCCTCATTATCCATCACTTTAAATACCCTTTCAGCACTAATCATACCCATCTGCAACACATTAAATTTATCCGCTATTACCCGTAAAGGCCTGAAAATTTGATTGATATACATAATAAAGGCAATGATCTTACCCGAAAAGTTGATATGGACATTAAAATGTGCTAAAGCTTCATTTGCTACCCACCAAACAATTAAACTGGTACTCAGTGCCTGAACAATCTCCACAATCGGGAAAAATACACTGTAAGCAAAAATGGCTTTAATATTGGCATTCCGGTGGTCCCTGTTTATCTTCCGAAACTTATTATATTCTCTTTCTTCAGCTGCAAATGCCTGCACAACAGCCATTCCGGTAATATGCTCCTGTACAAAGGCATTCAGATTGGCTACCGCATTCCTTACTTTAATAAAACTCTTATTTACTGATTCCTTAAAATAATACGTTGCTATAATTAATATCGGAAAAGGAATCAGTGCTATCAGGGTTAGTTGCCAGTCAATGGCAAACATGATGATCAGAGTATTAATAATGGTCAGTAAATCAGCCATAATCGGAATAAACCCATCACTGAAAATATCGTTGATACTTTCTATGTCATTGATTGTTCTTGTTGTTAATGTTCCAATCGGCGTTTTGTCAAATTGTGTCAGATTAAGGCTCAAAACCTTTTTATACACGCTTATCCGCAAATCTTTTACCACACTCTGGCCTAACCTTGCTGTCAAAAAAGTAAAAGAAAAAAGCATAATCGTTTCCAGTAACAGGAATATGATCTGCCAGATAGAAACCCCAATTATAAACTGTACTACATTAGAAGTATCAAAATTCCAGAGCAGATGCTTTAACCATCCGGGAATTAATATATTCTTTCCGGATGCCTTATCAACTGTTACCTGTATCAGATATGGGCGTAATGGAGAAACAATTGAACGGGCTATTGCCAGAAAAACACTGATATAAAAAATGTTTTTATACGGTTTTACATACGCAAATACCCGGCGGAGTAATGAAAAATCAAAAACTTTCTTTTTTACTGGTTCACTCATGTTATTGGGCAAATGTAACATCTTTACCAAGTTTTAGTTTTGGAAAAAAGAAATTTTATATAAATGCAGCATCCATTTGTAAACCTTAGTCATTTCATGTACAAAAGCATTACATTTCATATATTCGTTTTCATATGATGTCTGAGCAGCCAACTTACATGGATTCAGCCTTACAGCCTTACACTCTGAACCTGGAACAGGAAAAAAAAGAAATAGTACGGCAATACAGGGCGCTTTTAAGAAGCCTTCGACCTAAATTAAAGAGAGGGGATAAGGAACTGATACGCCATGCATTTGAAATGGCTGCAGATGCTCATAAAACCATGCGCCGCAAAAGCGGGGAACCTTATATCCTTCACCCCATTGCAGTGGCACAGATTTGTATTGAAGAAATCGGACTGGGTGTACGTAGTACCATTTGCGCCTTATTGCATGATACCGTTGAAGATACCGATATTACCCTGGAGGATATTGAAAGGGAATTTGGTTCTGAAATTTCTAAAATTGTTGACGGACTTACCAAAATTGCCAATGTTATTGATGCCAATACTTCCCAGCAGGCGGAGAATTTTAAGAAGATCCTTTTAACACTTACCGATGACCCCCGGGTAATCCTGATAAAACTGGCCGACCGTTTGCACAATATGCGCACACTGGATAGCATGAAGCGGGAAAAGCAATTAAAAATTGCCTCTGAAACCATCTGGGTATATGCCCCGCTGGCGCACAGAATGGGTCTGTACACCATTAAAACAGAAATGGAAGACCTGGCCATGAAATACCTGGAACCTGATGCTTACAGGGAAATTGCCCAGAAATTGGCAGAAACTAAAAGGGAAAGATCCAGGTATATTAATGAATTTATTAAACCGCTTAAAGATAAATTAATAGCTGGTGGGTTTGATTTTGAAATCTATGGCAGGCCAAAAAGTATTCATTCTATCTGGAATAAGATCAAAAAGAAATCCGTTTCTTTTGAAGAAGTATATGACCTTTTTGCTATCCGGATTATCCTTAATTCTCCTCCTGAAAAAGAAAAAGAAGATTGCTGGAAAGTGTATTCTTTAATTACTGATGAATATAATCCATCACCGGAAAGGTTGCGCGACTGGTTGAGCAATCCTAAAAGTAATGGCTATGAAGCCTTGCATACCACCGTTATGGGGCCGCAGGGTAAATGGGTGGAAATTCAGATTCGCACTTTACGCATGAATGAAATAGCAGAAAAAGGGTTAGCGGCACATTTTAAATACAAGGAAGGGGGACCCAATAATAATGATGAGGACCGATTTGATAAATGGTTTGGTCAGATACGTGAGGTATTAGCCACAGAAGATTCAGATACGGTTAATTTTTTACAGGATTTTAAAACATCTTTTCTTGCAGAGGAAATTTATGTCTATACCCCTAAAGGGGAAGTGAAAATGCTTCCTCAGGGTAGTACGGCACTGGATTTTGCATTCGCTATTCACTCTGCTATCGGCACTAAATGTATCGGTGCTAAAGTGCACCATAAACTGGTTCCCATCAGTCATAAATTAAGAAGCGGCGACCAGATAGAAATTATTACCAGCAATAAACAGCGGCCCTCGGAGGACTGGCTGAATATTGTAGTAACTGCTAAGGCAAAAAACAAAATAAAAGATGCACTTAGGGAGGAAAAGAGAAAGGTAGCAGATGATGGTAAATATATATTACAGCGCAAAATGGAGGGTATAGGTGCTGCTTTCACTCCGGGAAATATTGATGAACTGGTTCATTTTTATAAATTACCCTCTCAGCTAGATCTGTTGTATAAAATTGCCACCAAAGGAATTGATCTGCGGGAACTGAAAGATTTTCATGTTTTGGGCGACCGGCTGGAAGCACCTAAACCCAAACCTGTTATTGCCGAAATACAAATAGACCATGGGCACCATAAACAGTTCAACAAAAAAGACAATGAACTGATTATCTTCGGAGAAAGTGGCGATAAAATTCAATATACACTGGCTAAATGCTGTAACCCAATTCCGGGCGATAATGTATTTGGCTTTGTAAGTACCGGCAAGGGTTTAATTATTCACCGGGTTAATTGTCCTAATGCAGCTCAGTTAATGGCTAATTATGGGCATAGGATCGTTAAAACCAAATGGGCAAAAAATAAAGAGATTTCATTCCTTACCGGATTACGCATTATCGGCCTCGATGATGTGGGTGTTATCCATAAGATCACCAATATCATCAGCGGTGAAATGAAAATCAATATAGCTGCATTAACTATTGAATCAGGAGAAGGTATTTTCAGAGGTAATGTAAAAGTATTTGTGCATGATAAAGAAGAGCTGGAAGAACTGGTTGATAATTTAAAATCTCTGAAAGGAATTCAGACTGTAGACAGATACGATACAGAAAATGTAGAGTAAATACTGTGTTTCTTTTCCACATCCTGCAATTCAAATAAGAACATTAATCCTTTACTTTCAACTATACTTCACTTACATTTGCGGCGATAACAAAAACATCATTATGGTTGACGTAATTTTAGGCCTGCAATGGGGAGATGAAGGCAAAGGAAAGATCGTGGATTACTTTGCTCCAAACTATGATATCATTGCACGCTTCCAGGGTGGCCCGAATGCCGGTCACACTTTATATGTGGAAGGACAGAAAATGGTCCTGCATCAGATTCCTTCAGGCATCTTTCATCAGGATAAAATCAATATTATCGGCGGCGGTGTGGTTTTAGATCCTGTAACCCTTAAAAAAGAGTGTGATAAAGTAGCAGCTTTCGGAATTGATGTAAAGAAGAACCTCTTTATTTCTGAAAGAACAAATATTATTGTTCCTACTCACAGGGCATTAGACAAAGCCAGCGAATTATCTAAAGGTGAAAGCAAGATCGGTTCTACTTTAAAAGGTATCGGACCGGCCTATATGGATAAAACAGGCCGTAATGCCATCCGCGCCGGAGATTTACTGGATAAGAGTTTTACAACAAACTATATCAAACTACGTCTGAAACACCAGAAATTACTGGATAATTTTCACTTTATTGAAGACATCAGTGCCTGGGAAGAAGAATTTTTTGAAGCACTTGAGTTTTTGAAAACACTTAATATCGTTAACGGGGAATATTTTATTAATAATAAAATTGCAGAAGGAAAAACTGTACTGGCAGAAGGTGCCCAGGGTTCTATGCTGGATATAGATTTTGGCACTTTCCCATTTGTTACATCTTCAAATACCATTTCTGCAGGTGTTTGTACTGGCCTGGGTGTTTCTCCCAAACAAATTAATGAAGTGCTGGGTGTAACCAAAGCATATTGTACAAGAGTAGGCAGCGGTCCATTCCCTACTGAATTAAATGATGCTACGGGTGAAGAATTAAGAAAAGTAGGCAGTGAATTTGGTGCTACTACCGGAAGACCAAGGCGTTGCGGATGGATTGACCTGGTTGCCTTAAAATACACTTGTATGATTAATGGTGTAACTCAGGTGGTAATGACAAAAGCAGATGTACTGGATGCATTTGAAAATTTACAGGTATGTAATGCTTATGGCATCAATGGCGTTGAAACTACCGAAGTGCCTTTCCAGATCAGTAAAATACAGATCGATCCTGTATTAAAACATTTTAAAGGCTGGCATACTGATACAACTAAGGTGAAAGATGCAGCGGCATTACCAGATCAGATGTCAAAGTATATTGATTACATCAATAATTTTATAGGAGCACCTGTAAAATATGTATCAAATGGCCCTGAAAGAGAGCAAATTGTGAGATTGTAAAAAATAAAATAAAAAAACACGCAAAAATTCTTGGAAGGTATTATTTTGCGTTTAAATTTTACGTACTAAAACTTATTAGAAAATGGCAGCGAAATCTGATAAGAGCAAAAAGCCAGCGTCTCAGATTAATGATGACGAACCAGTAAAGAAAACTTCTTCAAAAAGTAAAAAACAAACTGAAGAAGAGGATGATGATTTTGATGATGATGAAGATGTAAAACCCGTTAAAAAGGGGAGTGCTAAATCTGCAAAGAAATCAACGGATGACGATGATGATGATGATGACGATGTAGAAGAAGTTGATGAATGGGAAAAAGGCGAAGAAGAGGATGACTGGGATCCTGACTTCGATGAATTTGATATTCCCAAATCTAAGGGCAAAAAAGCTACCGGTGGTGCTGGCAGTGCTAAAAAAGCCACTGAAGAAGATGACTTTAAATTAGACGAAGACTTTAAGGAATTCGATCTGTTTAATGATAAAGATGATTTCAGTGATGATGAAGATGATGACTTTTAATGTCCTGTTGCTATTGTGATTAAAAAGCACGCTTCTTTTAAAATTACCAATTCCGGTCAAATAAAATTGCAGATGTTGAGCTGGGCTAACCGGTTCAACATCTGTACTTTTTTAGATAACCATCACTATCCATCCACCTATAACAGTTTTGAATGTTTACTGGCTGCTGGCACTTGTAATATTTTTACTCAGCCTCAGCCTTCCTTACAGGATCTGAAACAGTTTATTCAGCATTCGAACGATTGGCTTTTTGGACATGTGAACTATGATTTTATACAGCCGTATACCCACTCTTCCACTTTTCATCCGGATGGCGTTAAATTTCCTGATATTTTTTTCTATCAGCCCGAAATTATTATTAGAGTTGCTGCTAATCAACTCCATATTGAGTCCTGTTCAATAGACCCGGAAAAAATATGGGAGGATATCCAGGCTGAAAAGATTGTTTCTTCCATTCCTGTTCCTGTTCAGATGCAACCAGTTTTTTCCAAAAAGGATTATATCTGCACCATTCAGCAGTTACAACAGCATATCCTGCGTGGCGATTGCTATGAAATTAATTTCTGCCAGGAATTTTATGCAGCAGATATTGTAATTGATCCGGTTCATTTATACCATCGATTGTCAGTATTAAGCCCCGTTCCTTTTGGGTGTTTCTACAAACTGGAAGATAAATACCTGCTTTGTGCCAGTCCGGAAAGATATGTGAAAAAACAGGCCAATACTCTAATTGCACAACCCATTAAAGGTACCCGCAAAAGAAACTTATCATCAGCATCAGCAGATGCACAACTCAAAGCAGATTTATTAGCAGACCTGAAAGAAAGGGCTGAAAATGTGATGATTGTAGACCTTGTCAGAAATGATCTCAGTAAAATATGTACAGAGGGCTCTGTTAAAGTAGAAGAACTATTTGGCATTTATAGTTTTCCTCAGGTTCACCAGATGATTTCTACTATCAGTGGAAATCTCCCTTACTCAATGGATTTCGTTGATGTACTGGATGCCAGTTTTCCAATGGGGTCTATGACAGGTGCACCCAAAAAGAGGGTTATGCAACTGATTGATCAGTATGAACAATCTAAACGTGGAATATTTTCCGGAACCGTAGGGTATATTACCCCTGAAAAAGACTTCGATTTTAATGTCGTTATCCGTAGCCTGATGTATAATCAAACAAATCAGTACCTTTCCTATCAGGTAGGCAGTGCCATTACAGCAAAAAGTGATCCCGAAAAAGAATATGAAGAATGCCTTTTAAAAGCCAATGCCATCCGGCAGGTGTTGGAATAATCGCTTTATCTGGTATTGGTTCTGGCAGTTCCATCCAGTAATGCATTAATCGATTGCATTAATAATTCATTTTTCCGCGCAGTAAACACAGGAATTTTTTCTTTGGCAATACGCAGGCTGTACTTCTTCCCTTCTGCTAAATCTTTATCAAAACCCGGATTCCAGCGGTTAAAATCAGCAATACTCATCACCAACCCATTACAAACAATCATAGAATTATACCTGCCTGAAATCTCTACGATTCCCGTACTATCCAATTCAACGGCACTCAGGCTTTTAATTTCTTCAGGTTTACTTGCTAAAAACTGTTTAGCTTCCGCAGCAGTCATGGTAGTAATTCCTCCTCCTCCTTCAAAAAGGTAATGGGTGGCAATATATTTTTTAACATGGTTCCTTGTTTCTTCTCTCAGCAAATACTGCAGTTTCCAGAAATCCCTGCTACCACTAATTGAAATGGCCTGATGCACTCTTCCAGCTCCACCATTATAGGCAGCAACCACCAGCAGCCAGTCGCCCAGATCAGCATATAGTTCCTTCAGCAATTGCGCTGCTACCCGGGTACTTTTACTATAATCCATCCTGTCATCTGCATAACCGCCTGTTCTTAAACCAAACCGATGCGCTTCATAATCCATCAGCTGCCAGGGCCCTACTGCACCTGCCCAGGAAACCAGGTTAGATTGCAGATGGCTTTCTATTACACTTAAATATTTTAATTCTTTAGGTACCCCGTACTGAGGGAGAATTTCATCATATAAGTCAAAATAAGGTTTGCCCCATACTTTCATACGGTCCAGTTCTTTCCCCTGTTTGCGCACATAATCCTGTGTAAAAGCCAGCGCCTGCGGATTTAAAACGGTGTTAAACTTTCGCCCGCTAATGATATTCCTTTCAGCAATCAGGTTTTTAAACCCTGAATTGGCTGAACTGCTGTCTGTTTTCTGTGCAATTGCAGACAGCACTGCCAGCTGTAATGCAACAAACCATACAAATGATTGCCTGTAAAATGCGATATGATCAAATAAGACATACATGTTCTTAATCTCCTGTAGCAGGCCGTTTGATGAAAGTAAGCAATGAAAATTAATTTTTCAATTGCATCATTCTCTCCGAAATGGAGAGCAAAGATACTTCCTTATGCTGAGATGTTAATACCTGTAACCCAAACGGCATTCCGTTGCTATGGGTAAACAAGGGTATGGAAATAGCCGGAATACCCACCAGATTTGCAAAAACAGTATAAATATCTGCAAGGAACATTTCAATGGGGTCATCATTCTTTTCCCCTATTTTAAAGGCTGGAGTGGGTACAGTAGGCATTATAATGGCATCATACTGACCCAAAATAGCCCTGGTTTGTTCACTTAATAATTGCCTTACCTGCTGTGCTTTTGTAAAATAAGCATCATAATAACCTGAACTTAATACAAATGTGCCCAATATAATTCTGCGCTGTACTTCTTTGCCAAAACCTTCACTCCTGCTTTTTTTATAAAGCTCATTTAAATCATCTCCTTCGGCAAGTTTAGCCCGGTGGCCATATTTCACCCCATCAAAACGGGAAAGGTTGGAAGAAGCTTCTGCTGTGGTTAAAACATAATAAACCGGAACAATATAATCCAGCAATTCAAAATCAATGGCATCAACCTGGTGTCCGTCTTCCTGTAAAGTTTGGATATAAGTCCGGATACTCCCTGCAATCTCTGTATCCAGTGCCTTGTTTTCAAGTGCTTCTTTAAAATAAGCAATCCTGTATTTTTTACCGGATTCTATTTCTGAGGAATAAGCGGGTACCGGGTGCTGACTGGCAGTACTGTCAAATGCATCATCTCCGGCAATTACTTCCAGTACTAAAGCGGCATCTTCCACTGTTTTGGAAAAAATACCAATCTGATCAAAGGAAGAAGCATAAGCTATCAATCCATAACGGGATACCCTGCCATAAGTAGGTTTCAATCCAACAATACCGCAAAAATCAGCCGGTTGTCTTACAGATCCACCAGTATCACTGCCTAAAGCAATCATGCTCATGCCTGCCTGTACTGCAACAGCAGATCCACCGGATGATCCTCCGGGAACCCTGTTTTCATCTATTGCATTTTTAACCGCACCAAAAGCAGAATTTTCATTGCTGCTTCCCATGGCAAATTCATCACAATTATTTCTGCCAATGATAATGGCACCCGCATCCAGCAATTTTTCAACTGCGGTAGCATTATAGACTGCTGTATAATTTTCCAGTATTTTAGAGGAGGCCGAAGTAATATGGCCTTTATAGGAAATAACATCTTTAAGGGCAACCACCACCCCATGTAATTTACCCGATGGCTTTCCTGCTTTTCTTTCTTCATCCAGAAAAGCGGCTCTTTCTCTTGCTTCATGCGTAAAAACTTCTAAAAAAGAATTCAGCCGCTTATTATTTTCAATTTCAGAGAGATAATAGTCAACCGCTATTTTACAACCATCTGCATGAGTAGCTAAAAAGGACTGGTAATTTTTTATCGTAGTAAATGAAAACAAGGAATATATCTTTAAAATGTAATTAAAATCAACTCCACTCTTCTATCTCCTGCTGCTTTTGTTTTTTCTCCACTTTCACACATAGTAAAATACTGATCTCATATAAAATCACCAGTGGTATGGTACAAATAATCTGGCTCAGCATATCCGGAGGGGTTATAATACCCGCCAGAATCAGCATGATCAGTATGGCATACCGCCTCACAGAACGCAGGTAAGTAGCACTTACCACACCTATTTTAGCAAGAAAGTACATCACCAGTGGCAATTGAAATGCCAGTCCCGCTCCCAATATCAATGGCACAATAGTATTAAAATAGCTGGCAATCGTCCACCTGTTTTCAATATTATCATCAATTGAAAAATTGGCAAAAAAGTTAATGGTATAAGGCGCAATCACAAAATAACCAAAAAGGGTACCCATAAAAAATAAGACAGAAACCCAGAAAATAACACCCCGGGTATTCTGAAGCTCTTTAGAAGTAAGTGCAGGTTTAATAAATCGCCAGAATTGCCAGAATACATAAGGAAATGCGAGAATAAATCCTCCTATCAGGATAATATTAAAAAACACGCCAAACTGGCCTGCTACTGTATTGCTCTGCATATTCACAGCAATCTTTTCCATACAAAGTTTAGAGCCTAATCCCAGGTACTGGCTTACCCGGCATAAAAAGGTATAAGTAGGAAAATCCGCATGGGTAGGGCCCATGAGAATACTTTTAATAATAAATTTATTGAAGGACCACATGACAATGGCGCCTATAGAGATAGCAACAGCCGACCTGAAAAGATGACTTCTTAATTCATCCAGATGCTGAATGAAAGACATCTCCTTATTTGTACGGTCACCGGCGGCCTTGAAAAATTTCATTAGAATTTAAATGCAAAAAATTGCTTGGTTGTTGCAACTAAAATATAAAAAATTGAGTTACGGCAATTTAAACTTTATATAAAATTATATAAAGGGTATGCATTAACTATTCAGAAGAACCGGAAGAAGTCTGATTTGTTTTGGTAGTATTGGAATTAGTAGACTTAGGAGCTTCATTGATATGATCTTCAATTTCCCTCTTTACATTGTCTTTCGCATCATTAAATTCCCTGATTCCTTTCCCAAGTCCACGCATTAACTCAGGAATTTTTTTGCCACCGAACATCAGTAACATAAACAATGCAATCAGGATAATGTGCGGTCCGCTGAATAAGTCTCCCATAACTTGAATTTTTTAATCGATTAAAGATAAAACAAAAATCACAGAAAAAAATTAAATAGCCTTTTTTGCTGAATCTTAACAGACCCAACTAAATCTTGCGTTTTTCCTTGATACGGGCACTCTTACCGCTTCTTTCACGTAAATAGAACAGTTTGGAACGACGTACTTTACCTGCTTTATTTACTAAAATTGATTCAATATTCGGAGAGAAGTAGGGGAACAAACGTTCAACACCTATTCCGTCTGATATTTTACGAACAGTAAAAGAAGTCGTAGTTCCTGTTCCCTGGAGTTTTACAACATCTCCGCGGAAACCCTGAATACGCTCTTTACCACCTTCAACAATTTTATAATTTACAGTGATATTATCACCTGCTTTAAACTTAGGGTGAGTTTTCTTAACTGTTAACTGATCCTGTACAAATTTCACTGCTTCGCTCATAACTTTAATTTTTGCGGACGGCAAAGGTAAGGGAAATAATTAAATTCCAAACTCCAAAATTTAAATTATTTACCTGGCCATATTTACCGCTCTTTTTTCTCGTATTACGGTTACTTTAATCTGCCCCGGATACGTCATTTCTGTCTGTATTTTCTGGGCTATTTCAAAACTTAAACGGTCGCTGTCAGAATCGGTTACTTTATCTGCCTCCACAATCACACGCAATTCCCTTCCTGCCTGGATAGCATAGGCTTTTTCAACACCAGGGTAATTCAGGGCCAGGTTTTCCAGGTCCTTAATACGCTGCAGGTACTGTTGCATAATTTCCCTTCTGGCACCCGGCCTTGCACCGCTGATGGCATCACAAGCCTGGACAATCGGAGAAATCACATACTGCATTTCCATTTCATCATGGTGGGCACCAATGGCATTCACCACTGCAGGGTTCTCCCCATATTTTTCGGCTAATTTAGCTCCCAGTAATGCATGGCTCAATTCTGTTTCCTCATCCGGAACCTTTCCAATATCATGTAAAAGACCAGCCCGTTTGGCCAATTTTGCATTTAATCCCAGCTCACTGGCCATGATCCCGCAAAGATTGGCAACTTCCCTGCTATGCATCAGTAAATTCTGACCATAAGAGGAACGGAAACGCATCTTCCCGATGATCCTTACCAGTTCCTTATGTAATCCATGTATGCCTAATTCAATCACCGTCCTTTCTCCAATTTCCATTACCTGTTCTTCCAGCTGCTTTCTTGTTTTCTCTACCACTTCTTCAATACGTGCCGGATGAATACGGCCATCCGCTACCAGCCTTTGTAAACTTAAACGGGCAATTTCCCTTCTTAAAGGGTCAAATGAAGATAAAATAATGGCTTCAGGTGTATCATCCACAATCAGGTCAACCCCTGTTGCTGCTTCAATGGCGCGGATATTTCTGCCCTCACGGCCAATGATCTGCCCTTTAATCTCATCTGTTTCCAGGTTAAATACGGTTACCGTATTTTCTATGGTCTGCTCTGCAGCAGTACGCTGAATAGACTGAATTACCAGTTTCCGGGCTTCTTTATTAGCTTTCAGTTTGGCATCCTCTATAATTTCCTGCTGAATGGATAAAGCCTGTGTCTGTGCTTCATTTTTCAAACTTTCTATCAATTGGGCTTTTGCTTCTTCTGCAGTTAAATTGGATATTTTTTCCAGGCGGCGGATATGTTCTTCCTGGTGTTTTTCCAGTTCAGTCCTTTTATGGTTCACAACTTCAATCTGACGGTTCAGATTTTCTTTGATCACTTCATTTTCCTTTAACTGCTTTTCCAAAGCTCCTTCTTTCTGATTAATACTTACTTCCTTCTGCTTAATCCTGCCTTCTGCTTCAGTAATCCTGCGGTTTCTTTCCCCAACTTCCCTGTCATGCTCCGATTTCAGCTGTACAAATTTTTCCTTGGCTTCCAGCTGTTTTTCTTTTTTTACAGTTTCTGCCCTTAATTCAGCTTCTTTTAAAATGGTCTGAGCCTGCTTTTCAGCTTCTTCCACCTGTCTTTTAGTGTCTTTAGCAAATATAAATTTACCCGCTATAACACCGGCAATTAGTGATACTACACCAATTATAATGAATGTAACCGATTGGTCCATGTTAGTCTTCTGTTTATTTAATTTTCACAATCTTATCCTGCCACATTTATAAAAATATAAAATAAATGAGCTGTAATGTGCGAAGATAACTAAATAAAATAACCCAATCGAGGGTAAAAACTGAATAATTATTGGTTAAATGTTAAAACATTTAAGAAATACTGACCAAAGCTTTTTGCAGTATTTGTTCCAGAGAGGAGAGTTTTTTTGAAAATTCTTCGTGGGTAATTACATCTGCAGTAGATTTTGTTTGTTCCGTTGCAAACCACAACAAGACCATTGATACATAGTCCTGCATATCCTTACCGGCAAAATTGTTCTTAAATTCTGTCACTTTATCATTGATCATTTTAACGGTTTTGCGCAGGATTTCCTCATCCTCCGGCTCTACCTTCAGGCGATAGGTCCTGTCTGCAATCACCACATTTACCGGTATTAATTGTCCCATATTATTCTGCATTCAATAACAAAATACATTTTTCTATCTCTTTCAGGTATACGTCAATCCTTTTTTCCAGGGCTATTTTTTCTTCTTTGCTCCAGGTTCCCGCTCCTAACTGGTTCACTTCCGCTTTCTGCCGCAGCATTTCCAGCTGCCTGTTCTGTAATTCATGCACCTGCTGTATCTGCTCCAGTTCCTTTTTCAGTTTTTGGTTTTCTTTCTGTACCAACTGGTATTCTTTCAGTAACTGCTGTAACTGTTGCTGAATATTTTTAAGCTGAATATCTATTTGCTCCGTCATATGCAGGAATTATTTTCTGATTTCCGCACCCAGTTCCTTTTCCAACCCATCAATTAATTTTTGAACCATATTATCAATTTCCTTATCTGTTAAAGTCTTTTCTTCATCCAGGAAAACGAAATTAACTGCCAGCGATTTCCGGCCTGCACCCAGTTTTTCACTCTCAAACACATCAAAAAGCCTTACCTGCTGCAATTTGGGTAGTTTTATTTTTTTCACCACCTGTTCTACTTTGTCATAGCTGGTATCACTGCTCACTACCATCGCCAAATCGCGCTGTACGGCCGGGTATTTGGGTACTTCCTTATACACTATTTTCTGTTTTTCCAGCTCTTTCAGAATGGTACCGTAATTAAAATCAATAAAATAGACCGGCTGTTTAATATCAAACTGCTGTAATTTCTTTTTACCAACTTCTGCTACCGTGCCCAGTATTTTTTTATTCCGCATCAACTGTAATGCTACACCGGCTGTTTCGCCTTTCTCAAAATACAGTTCCCGGATCCCGCATAAATGCAATACCCCTGCCGCAATTCCTTTGGCACGATAAAAATCCGCAGCAACCCCTTTCTCCTTCCAGGAATCTTCATGGTTATTCCCAGTCAGGTATAAACTCAGGTGCTCTTCTTCCTTGTATTTTCCCGGCTCAGCCGTAAAATAAGTTTTCCCGAATTCAAAGAACTGTAAATGGTTATTCTTCCGGTTAATATTATAGGCAATGGTTTCCAAACCGGTTTCCAGCATGGAGGGGCGCAATACATCGAGGTCTGCACTCAGGTTATTCAGCATTTTTACCGTGGTTTTCAATACCACCTCTTCAAAATATTTACTGTTGGTAATAGAATTGGTAAAAATTTCATTAAATCCCTGCGCTGCCAGGTAATTGGCAATTTTTTCTTTATTCTTTTCTTTTAGCCCGCTTTGATCAGTAGCAGGAGATATCGTTATACTGGAAGGAATATCAATATTATCCAGTCCGTCAATTCTTACAATTTCTTCCACAATATCTGCTGCAAGGGTAATATCTGGTTTGGAATAAGGCACAGCCAGTATCAGTTCATCCAGCCCTTCCCGGATTATTTCAAAACCCAGACTGGTAACAATCCGTTTTACCGCATCTGCATGGTAATTTTTTCCGCTTAATTTTTTCAGGTAATGGTTCCTGATACTCACCGTCACTTTTTCTTTAGGTGCCGGGTAAATATCAATCACATCAGAAGAAATGGTTCCGCCAGCTACTTCCTTTATCAGTAAAGCAGCTCTTTTCAGTACATTAACGGTATTGGAGATATCCACCCCTTTTTCAAAACGGGTGGCTGCATCTGTTCTTAATCCATGTAATACAGAAGTTTTCCGGATAGAAACAGATTGAAAGCAGGCACTTTCCAGAAAAATATGGGTGGTGCTTTCCTTCACCCCACTTTGCATCCCTCCAAAAACCCCACCAATACACATCGGTGCTTCATTACCATCACAAATCATTAAATCACCTGCACTCAGCTTTCTCTCTTTTTCATCCAGGGTAGTAAATAAAGTTCCCTCTGCCAGGTTTTTTACAATCACCTGGTTCCCCGAAATCTCTTTTGCATCAAATGCGTGCAGGGGTTGCCCGGTTTCATGTAAAATAAAATTAGTGACATCTACTATATTATTAATGGAACGTAATCCAATCACGGCCAGTTTATCTTTCAGCCATTTTGGTGATTCACCTACAGTAACGTCACTGATGGTTAGTCCGGAATAACGCGGACAAGCCACTGCATTTTCTACTGTTACCCGAATAGGAAAATCTGAATTGTCTGCCTTAAACCCATTGGCAAAAATGATCTTTGGCCTTGTTTCCTGTTTATTATGGTGGGTTAAATAGGCACAAACATCCCGGGCTACTCCATAATGGCTCATGGCATCCATCCTGTTAGGAGTTAACCCTATTTCATATACCCAATCACTGTATGGCTTAAAATATTGTGCAGCAGGGGTACCTGCATTTAATACTTCCGGTAAAATAATAATCCCTGCGTGACTGCTTCCTATCCCTATTTCATCTTCTGCACAGATCATCCCATAACTTTCCACGCCTCGTATTTTGGCTAATTTCATAGTTACCGGCTCATTTCCAACAGGATAAATTGTAGTACCCACAGGGGCAACCACCACTTTCTGTCCGGCAGCCACATTTGGAGCACCACATACAATCTGTAAGGGTTCCCCACTGCCAATATTTACTTTTGTAAGTTTTAATTTATCC
>Ga0364874_10158_pt1 | contig 39895 bp, 29 predicted proteins | sample ExccelAu500001D4_2_FD_206922 | JGI IMG/M metagenome (GOLD analysis project Ga0364874, IMG submission 206922) | Enriched cells from Trout Bog Lake Hypolimnion, Wisconsin, USA - BchlTB.Aug07.5000.01.D4 | ecosystem: Environmental > Aquatic > Freshwater > Lake > Hypolimnion/Profundal zone | place... | reverse complement strand
TAAGTGCTATGGCATTTTATCAGTTCAAGGGAGCAGGTGAAGGTAAAATTTTTTCAGCATTAACGAAAGATCCAACAGGGGGCAAGCTTCCTAAGAATATCAAGTGGATGTATGTTGCAAAAGTTTCTGACAGTTCAGTAGATGAAGGCGTAAGAACATATCTGGATGAATTCAGATATTCTATTCGATTAGTTCCGGCAGAAGCAGTCATTTAGCCGTAAGAAGTATGGTCTTAAAATCCATCCGAAAACTGATTTTCCTTGTCTGCCGATATTCAAACGCTCTGCGAAAGCACATCTGCAATGGATTTGCTTAACTCGGCCAGATGGAAAGGTTTGCGTACGAAACAGCAGAGTCCATTCTTTTTCATTTCAATAAGATCATCCTCTTTCGAGAACCCTGAGGATAGAATAACTTTTGCATGTTTATCAATCGACTGTATGTGCGAGAAAGTGTCTCTGCCGCCCATTACAGGCATTATCATATCAAGAATAATAATATCAATTTTATCATGTAACTTTCTGAACATTTCAACACCTTCTCGGCCGTTGTCTGCAGTGAGCACAGAATATCCTATCGACTCCAGCATCTGTTTGGTCGTGAGCCGGATTATTTCTTCATCATCGATAAGAAGAATCGTACCGGTGCCTGAAATGATCTGATTTTCCTGAACAGATACAACTTTTTCATCCTGAGAGACCGGAAGATAAATATGAAATACTGTTCCCCTTCCAACTTCACTGTACACATTGATAAGACCATGATGATCCTGAATTGTCCCATAAACAACAGAAAGACCAAGGCCTGTTCCCTGTTCTTTTGTAGTAAAGAATGGTTCAAAAATATGCTGCTGTATTTCAGGAGTCATTCCGCTTCCAGAGTCCCGAATCTCGATGTCTACAAAAATTCCGGGCTGAATATTGAAAGGACTAAGCTCGCAGTATTTTTTATCGAAAGTAATATTTGCAGTCTTAAAAGTTAATAATCCCCCACACGGCATGGCGTGGCTTGCATTTATACCCATATTCATAAACACATTTTGCAGCATAGCATTATCGCCGACAACTGTTGAATGATGAGCGCCATTCTCGAATACGATGCTGATCTGCTTGTCAATAGTACTCCGAAGTATGGAAACAGTATCGTTAAGTATTTTTGTAATATCTATGACCGTCGATGATTTATTTCCCTTTCTCGAGAATGACAGCAGCTTGCTCGTAAGCTCTGCCGCACGGGAAGTTGCCTTCATTATCATATCAATATAGTTTTTTTTCTGATTCTGCGAACTTGAATCATTAGAGAGCAGCTGGGCGGCGCCCATAATGCCTGCAAGCATATTATTAAAATCATGCGCAATCCCGCCCGCAAGCTGTCCGATTGCATCCATTCGCTGAACAAGATGCAGCTGTGATTCAAGTTTTAGATTCTCCTCCTGCACATTCTTAATATCTGTAATATCGAATACAGATATTAATCCTGCATACTGTCCCATATATTCGATAGATCTTCCTATAAGAAAGACATGTTTATGCTCACCGTTCTTAGTAATGATACTGAACTCATATCCCGATTCCGCCTCTTCACCTTTTTCCCGCTTGCCTCCGAGGTTCTTAACTTTCTCGACATCTTTCGGATCTATAAAATCCCAAAAATGCATCCTGTACAACTCTTCAGCAGAGTATCCTGAAATTAATTCGCCTGCGGGATTCGTATATACCCAATATCCGTTCTGGTAGATCATTATTGCCATAGGGATTGATTCGGAAAGTGTTCTGAATTTACTTTCACTCTCCATCAGTTTCCGGTTGCTGGAGATTAACTCTTCGCTTGTCGCGATAAGTTCTTCATTCGATTCTTCCATCTGATGAAAAGAATCATTCAATTTCTCCGCCATTGTATTAAAAGCTTCCCCCAGCTCATTAATCTCAGAAAGAGAAAAACTTTTTCTATTCAAACGTATATTCCAGTTTCCTTTAGAAAATTCAACTGCAGCTTTCGAACTCTCAAGAATGAGTTGTATGATCGCATTTAGAATCATCAGTCCGATAATGGCTCCGCATATGCTGAGAATTACAGCGATGACTATCGTAATGTTTTGCCTCGTCCTTACCGGGCCGATCAGATCTTTTTCAGGTATCGCGACAATAACACGCCAGTTAAGCCTTTCCGGCTCTTTCATTCGGGACATTAGAACAAAATTATGGCTGTTGCCTACATCAACCCTCACAACCTTATCAGCTCCAATATGATAATCCTGTAAAAAACGTGCAGTCTTGCTGATTAATGGATTCTTATTTTCAATGGCGTTTGCCATCTCTCCTGCAGGAGGGTTTACCGACACTAATTTCATAACCGGCTCAGAACCGGAATGAGCTATCAGTTTCCAGTCCTTATCGATTATATATATTACTCCAGAGCCTTTTGCCTCATTTGATTTCAGAAATTTATTAATTCCATTGAGATTGACATCCACACAGACTGCACCCTTGAACTGATTTGAAGAATTAACAACCGGCATAAGAAAAGAAATTGTGGCTTCCATCTTTTCATCTTTATTTACATAAATCTCTGACCACTGTTCTTCGGGTTTATTTTTGACGGGAAAATACCATGGTCTAGTCCGGGGATCATATCCGCCATATGCGGCAATTATTGTACTATCAACACCTTTTCCGCTGTAGATATTCAATTTCTCCTCTGTTCGAATATCTTTCAGCATAAGGTTCAATGATCCATTTTCATTTGTTCTGATGCCAACATAATTGCCACTTTCATCGCCATAGCTTATGGCCCCTATTTGCGGCATTTCACTATGGATATTTGCCAGAAAATACGCAATATAGCTTTCGATATTATTTAAATATGAGCTATTATAGTACTTCTCGCGTTCAATTTCACTCTGAACCAATTGTAACGCCTTACGAGGTCTGACCAGCATCTCTCTAACACTTTGTTGTGTGCTGTCATTTATAACACTTAAGATTTTTGTCCCCTGTTCCTCTGCAAGCCAGGAATAATCCACTTCCCATGAGATAATAAAAATAAGCAGAATCATAACGATTACACTGATGAAAGGTGCAATTACTGCGATTCGCAATGATATACTTCTCTTTTTCATTATCTCTATTTCACACCTTCGTATGCGAAGATTATACTCTTCGAGATGCTAATAATCAAGACTATATCTTTACTGATATTTCTCATTTAAGTTTGCACTTTCAATCATTAAACCGGAATCGTTTACATTTGAATACGCAAACAATAATTTCCGGCAGGGTTGCAATAATTCAGTCATTTATGGGCGCTCTGAATAACTTCTTTTCCTTATCCACAAATGAAAAAGAAGTTATTTTGGCAGCATTCGTACGCAAGGTCGGCTTTAAAACATAGTTTTTCAAATTGCCCTTATGTTTTTTAAAATTTCATGCCACACGTCACGCACATCCATTGGACGGAACCCTTTGACTGAGAAGTTATCTTTCGCCAGCTGATATACCGTTCTATTGTACGGCACCCTGATATTGCTTTTGTCTGCCAGTGTAACAATATAACCATTCAAAGATTCAACTTCGCTATTTGTGCCATGCCTCAGCAGAATATCCTGTGCCATGCTGGACATCTGCATCTTTGAAACATTCTTTTTAAATGCACCTGATGTTAAAAACTGAGGGAGCATCGCCGCGGCATGTATTGTTTTCCATGACGGCATGCCGCCAAGTTTGCATTCATGATATCCTGCAGCTTTTACAACTTCAACTCCCTCCCGCAATGTATTGCACAGTATTTTCTGGAAGAGTTTCATATCGCTTATAGGAACAAAGCCCTGACCGACAAGCGTATTTACAGAATTTGTGAGATTGATAATGATCTTACTGTGCACCGCATCTTCAAGATGATTCGTCACAATGGTCTCGACTCCGCGATTAAATATTTCTGCAATCAGCTTCATCTCATTCTGAAGTGTATTGTCAGGGGTTCCCAGAACAAGCGGTCCCTTTTTCTGGTATCCGACTACGACAGGACGATCCATCCAGGCGTTATAGCTGACGACGCAGTATACCACCTTGGAAAAATACTTCGGGAGAATCGTCTGGTTCTCGGAACCATTAGCCATTGAAACGATGACGGGATCATCCCCTGCAATCTGCCGCAGATCAGATGCAACTTTATCAAGACTGTAATTTTTCACTCCAAGCACAATAACATCGAATCCTTTGAGATCTTTCATATCGTTAAGGACATTGACTCGATATCTGCAATTCCTGTCTTTTTCTTTCAGATAGTAAACTTCAATACCGTCTTCTTTGAGAATCCTGTTTGTATCGCCCTGATCGAGAAAATATATATCTGCGTAATGCTCAGATACCCAAGCGCCGACACTGCCGCCGATCGCACCAGCTCCGACAAAGGCAATCTTGATATTCCGGTTCATACCCTGCTCCTTATTTTTCATTCAAATCATTAAGCCACTCAGGATTATCTGTTTCTGAAAGATCAAAGCATGCGCTCATATGTTCTGTATACCTGTGCTGGAGAGGGGTCGGTTCAATATCAAGGGAACGATAGATACTTCCTTCCGGCCCGTTTCCGATTTCAAGACAGGGAACCGGAGGAACGACATTGCGGCGGAGCAGTGTTGCGGGATATTTGTTGATACTAAAAACTGATTTGAAATTAGTCCGGCTTCTCAGGATTGTGCCGTTGAGTTTTGAATAAAGAAAACCGGTTTCATCAAACGCTTTCTTTTTACCATCAACCGGAACAGAAATTGTAAGATATGGTTTTCCGTCAGCTCCAAATACTTTTGTGATGCATTTCCCGCCCTTCACCTGTATATCAATCTCTTCCGTTACTTTTGGAAGACCCCATATATTGTGTCCTCTGAGAGTGTTTTCCTGAGATGTGACAGGCATCGACATGATATAGTAACCGAAATGATTTAACCTTCCGGTCATTGGAAGTACAGGCGGATTAAATCTGCTGTTGACCATTACAGGGATCGCGACAGCAATCTCATTGTAGGGCTTTACCCCCATAACTTTCTTATACTCATAGCAGGAGAAGGCTATGACCGTCCGGCCGCGAGTCATTTTTACCGGCTCAACATCAACATGCAGCTTTTCTTTAAGAAGTATCTTAACCTTATCATATGAGCAGTGATGTATCGCCATTGCACATGTAACATCGCCGTAAAATGTAGGAAAAAGATAGTTCTTGCTGATAGATCTGTTCAGCTGCAGGGGATAATGCATTGGTCTCAGTGTGAAACGACTGTAGAACTCGTTGCTGAATTCCGCGGCATTATCAACCAGCTGAGGTTCAATTACCATGTTTGGCTTCATGTCTACTCCTGACCAGTGGTCATTAACATTGTTAAAAATATGCCGTTTCCGGCATCATGAACACAATCTATATGACCACTGGTCACTCGGCAACAAAAAAAATCATTCGCAGTTGAAAAATCGTTTAAAAAAATCATACAGGAGGGATTCTGCTTCCTGGCGGGACAAAATGTTTTTTTCGAAAATAGCTTTATTGCATATTTCCAATGTCATAGTGATAAGAAGCTCTGTGTAGATCTCCGGCTTTGCAAAATCTGCTGTTGAACGGGTCAGATATGATGTGATCACCGTATTCAGGGCTCTGACGGTATCCTTCGTAAAATTGTATTCTTTGCCGGCGAGAAGATCTTTTCGAAGTTCAGAAAGATACAGCTGGTTCGGCTTTTTACTGAAAAAGGCAAGAATTGATTTTGAGAATTTTACAATTCTGGGGTCATTGATATTATCTGTTATAATACTTTTTACAAATCGGGCAGTGTAAGCTGAAAACACAGAATCAATAAGCTCTGCACGGTCTTTGAAATAGATATAAAATGTTCCTTTAGCGATTCCGGCAGCAGCGACAATATCATTAACAGACGTGTTTCCAACTCCTTGCGAAAGAAAAAGGGTTTCCGCCGTCGTCCGTATCATATCCCTGCTGATAGTTTTTTCTTTTGATTGATCCACTGCTCTTTATCCCTGCAATACCATCTACATTATCTGTCACGGACAGCACCTACTCAATATAAATATAAAATGAAAGTAGAAACCAATGGTCAATCGATTTTTATTCGTGATGAAATTAGATCGGATAACGCAAAGGAGAATACAGTTTTCACACGTCGCCGCGGAGCAGATAGAGAAAGACATCGGGAGATCATATACTCTCCCTGTCGGTCACTCTTTGTTGTGAGATTATGCTGCCGCAGCTTTATATCCCAACTGCGATGACAAGGACAAAGAATAAAATATCGATGAAACCAGCATTTTGAGCCACGCAATTCGAGGATATTTCACCATTATAAATTGGAACGTATCATTCTTTTCTAACACCGATCAAACTTGAATTAAACCGACAGGAAATCTCTCCTGAAAACAAAAGTAATCTTAAAAATATTGACTTATCAGCAAAATGATTGCATTTCGGTCGCATACTGATTAAAGGAATAGTCGAATATGGATTGACCGGGACGCAAAAGATCTTATCGAAACATACAGCACTCACTTCCCAGCTATCATGCTCACCGGCGCGCGGCAGGTAGGAAAAACATCTCTGCTGCTCCATCTCTTTCCCGATGCATCCTATATCACCCTTGTTGACCCCTTCTCCGCTGCTGCAGCACAGGATGATCCGGAAAACTTTATTCTTTCACTGAAATCCCCTGTCATACTCGATGAAGCGCAATACGCACCGGAACTTTTCCGGCATTTGAAGATCTTTATCGACAAGAACAAAAAGCCGGGGCAATATATTCGCACCGGCTCCCAAAAATTCCCACTCATGCAGCATGCGTCGGAAAGTCTCGCGGGTAGAATAGGGGTTATAGAACTGCTCCCTCTTTCATACGCAGAAATCAAACGGAAAAAAAATGCGTTATCTATAGAAGATTACATGGTAAACGGCGGATATCCAGCCATTCACGGGGAAGGCATCCCTCCGAAAGTTCTCTATCCCAGTTATGTTTCCGCATACATTGAAAGAGACATCAGAAATCTGCTGCATGTCCAAAACCTCAGAGACTCCTCCCGCTTTCTGAGAAGTATCGCTCTGCGAAGCGGACAGATTCTCTCTTTCAGCGATATTGCCAAAGATGTAGGGATAGCTCCGAACACTGCAAAGGCATGGATATCGATCCTAGAAACATCCGGCCTTATCGTTCTTGTTGAAGGATTTTACAGCAACCAGAACAAAAGGATTATCAAATCACCCAAACTTTACTTTAATGACACAGGACTTCTTCTGTATCTTCTCGGCATCGACTCATGGGAACAGCTATCATCCAGCCCGCTGCTCGATCCCGTATGGGAAAGCTATGCATTCACGCAGATTTATGCTGCAATGATAAAGCTGCAGATATCACCTAGAATGATTTCCTACTGGAGAACCAAAGACGGAAAGGAAGTAGATTTCATAATTGATAAGGGCACGAGACTGATCGCGATTGAGTGCAAGTCAAAGTCTCTCCCAGATATCTCTGACGAAAAGGGTCTGACTGCATTCTGCAATTCGAATCAGGGGAAGAAAATCGACAGAGTCATTTTCTGCAAATCAAAAGGTTTCATAAAAAACCAAAAGACAGGGTTGATCATCGATAATGGGCTCAATATAGAGAAAGTGCTTATGGGCACCCAGAATTCATAGTCACGAAGAAAATTTACAGTGCGCAAAATCACTCTTTTTGTGAAGGCAAAAGGGCAACATTCATTCCAGAATATAATCGTATTAAAAAATTTTGCCACACTTTATCATTATAAATCATCTTCAACGTACGAACAGTTCATCCTGCACTCTCTGAACATCCCGCATATCATCCAAGTGATAATAATGTTGTGACATTTCAGCCGTAAGATGTCCCGTTATTGACTGAATCTTCTGAAGCGGAATATTTGCATTGATTAAAAGCGAATTGAGAAAATGCCGGTGAGAGTGAAACGTGATGATTCTTTTCCGTTGCATCTCATCAGCAACTCCTATCTGAGCCTAGGATTTGTTTCTTTGAAAATACTGAAGGGCTTTTGGGGCAACATCTTTAAGCTCCGTTTCGTGCACCATTCTGTTTGGCAACAGATTGGTCACACTTTGAGTTTTTAAGATGCACCCGTTTTCGGGAAGCATTGTAAGTCCTGAATACTCGATGACTTAGAGGTTTATCATGCAGGCCCAGCAGGACTTGAACCTGCAACCAACGGTTTTGGAGACCGCTACTCTACCAATTGAGCTATAGGCCTAAGCAAAGTGAATATCGAAGGAGCCTCATTTTCTGTCAAGAATAATTGACCTAAAAAATCATCTTCTCCTGAAAACCAGGCGTTTTCTGCTGCAGAAAAGCCACGCTGCTGTAAAATCACAATGAAGCACTTTTACCGCAGATACGCTTGTTGAAACAAACAAAAATCAATAGAACTCCAGCTGCTCTCCGTCCTCATAGCGGGTCTTGTCGGATGCATTCTGTTGTTCAAACTGGACGGGATACTGTCCGTCAAAGCATGCAGTGCAGAAATGCATATCCGGTTTATCAACAGCGGCAAGAAGCGACTCATTAGTAAGATATGAAATAGACTCTACGCGGAGATATTTACGGATCTCCTCAATAGTATGGGTTGCAGCGATCAACTCGTTGTGCGACGGGATATCAATGCCGTAAAAGCAGGGGAACTTTGTCGGAGGTGCAGAAATGCGGATATGAACTTCTTTTGCACCTGCATTGCGGAACATCTTGATGATTTTGCGCATGGTTGTCCCGCGCATGATAGAGTCATCGACAACAACAATCCTCTTATCCTTCACAGCTGACTTGACAACATTATACTTTATTTTTGCACCGAAGTCGCGGATCTTCTGCGACGGCTCAATGAATGTTCGTCCGATATAATGCCCGCGAATCATGGCAATATCATAACGGATTCCGGATTCATACGAATAACCTAGTGCTGCATGCACTGATGAATCTGGAATAGCAACGACAAGGTCTGCTTCAACCGGCATCTGACGCGCAAGCATACGTCCAAGCTGAATTCTCATATCGTGAACAGAATGACCGAAGATAATGCTGTCAGGACGGGCAAAGTAGATATATTCAAAAACACAGAGCGATTCCTTTCTCTTCTCAAAAGGAAAGCTGGAGGTAAGACCGTTCCTGGATATTTCAATAAGCTCACCCGGTTTGACTTCTCTGTCATATGCGGCATCGATAATGTCGAATGAGGTCGTTTCCGAAGCGAGAACCCATGCATCTCCGAGTTTCCCGAGTACAAGAGGACGAAACCCGTTAGGGTCACGGACTGCGTAGATCGTGTCCTTTGTCATAATGAGAAGAGAATATGCGCCTTCAATCTGCTTGAGCGCACTGATGAGAGCATCTTTGAAGTTTTCAAGACCGGACATCGCGATAAGGTGTGCGATAACCTCTGTATCAACTGAAGTCTGAAAAATATGACCCTTCTCAACAAGACGGGAACGGATGCCGGCAGTGTTTACCAGATTTCCATTATGGGAAAGAACGATAGCTCCGTACCGTGTTTCAACGCGGATAGGCTGCGCGTTCCGAAGAAAAGATGATCCGGTTGTTGAATATCTATTGTGTGCAATAGCCATGGATCCATGAAGATTTGAAAGGTTCTGTTCGTTGAAAACATCACCAACCTTCCCCATTCCTGCAAAACGGTAAATATGCTCACCGTCGCTGGATGCGATGCCGGCAGACTCCTGGCCTCTATGCTGGAGAGCATACAGTCCCAGATACGCCAAGTTTGAAGCGTCTTCAGAACCGTAGATGCCAAAAACCCCGCACTCTTCAGTAGGACGATCGGGACTCAGATCATTGTGCTGATTGTCAGAGATATTCAGCGCATTATCGCAGCAAGTGTCCATAGCAGCCCCCCAGAAGGGAAAATAAAAATGTCTCCGTCACGCAAAGCGTACTATCCCGGAAAACAGATTCATACTTTCCCCGGACTTTATAGTAAGGAGCAGATGAACCGGCAATCCGGAATAAAAACCGGATCTGAAACGCCGCAGTCAGCATTTCAGGAAGATATCAATAACAGGTCATTTCTCCAATACGGTCCCGGAATCACAAGACTTTTTTAGGAAACATAGATAAGAAGAGATTAAAAAGAAACAGCATTAAAATCACAGGGATCTCTGAAAAATGGGATGGATTAGCAGGGGATGGCAGAAATGATGGAGGAATATACTTTTTCATATTCCGCAACTGCCGTTTCCCAGGGAAGGCGGAACTTCATAGCATTTTTACGGATAATTTCCCAGTCCGGACGGTCGGCATAAAGATTCAGAGCGTCCAGAACCGAATGAGAAAGAGCATCCCGATCAATATCAGTAAACTTGAAACCGGTGCCGGTCTTACTCTCTCCATTCCACTGCACGACCGTGTCATCAAGACCGCCGGTAGCACGCACAACCGGAATCGTTCCATAATGAAGGCTGTACATCTGATTGAGTCCGCACGGTTCATAGCGGGACGGCATAAGATAAATATCTGCCGCTGCCTCAATTTTGTGAGCAAGGGGATTGCTGTAGCCCCAGTACACGCCGATGCGGTCCGGATACGATCCCTTCAGAACATTGAAAGCATCTATCAGATGCTGGTCACCTGTTCCAAGTATGACAAACTGAAAGTCCGTCCTCAGTGCAAGATCAGACAGTGACTGGACAAGAACATCAATCCCCTTTTGATGCGTCAGGCGGGAAACTGTCGCCATCAGCGGAATATCAGGATTGACCTTAAGACCGAACTCAAACTGCAGATACTCCTTGCACAGAACCTTTCCATGCATCTTCGACGAGCTGTACTTCACCGGAATCATTTCATCGGTCGCAGGATCCCAGCAGCCGTAATCAACACCGTTGGTTATGCCGAAAAGCTGTTTCTTCCTTTTAAGAAGAATACCGGAAAGATCATAGCCGAATTCAGGGGTCTGAATTTCGACGGCATACTTTTCACTCACCGTCGTGATAGCATCGCTCCAGAGAATGCCGCCTTTCATAAAGTTGATCATATCGTAGAATTTGAGACAGTCCTCATTATATGATTCCCAGCCGAGCTGAGACCAGTGAATTTCATTTTTATCAAAGACTCCCTGATACCCGATATTGTGAATCGTCATAACCGATTTTGTCTTCTTGAAGAAACGGGAAAAGCGGTAGAGCGTTTTGATATAGATCGGGATCAGGGCAGTCTGCCAGTCGTTGCAGTGAATGATATCAGGATCAAAGCCCAGCGCCATACAGGCCTGAAGCACGGCACGGTTGAAAAACGTGAAGCGTTCTGCGTTATCAGAAAAAGCGCTGTATCCGTCATCATAAAGACCGTCGCGGCCGAAGTATGAGTCATGTTCAATGAAGATTGTTCTCACACCGGGAATCGCTCTGGACATAAGAACGCCGCACCACTTCTCCGTGCAGCCGAGAGGAACACCGAGAGGGCCTCCTACGGGAACACATTCGAAGCGGACCCTATCCACTTTGTAATAACGGGGAAGAAAGAGCACAACCTCATGCCCTGCTTCGGCGAGCGACTTGGGCAGAGAATAAGCGACATCAGCAAGCCCGCCCGTTTTTACAAACGGATGGGCTTCAGATGCTACAAATGCAATTTTCAGACGTTTCACTTAAACGAAACCAGCGACGGGAGATAATCCTCCGGGGCTTCAAATCCGAGAAGGTTTATTACTGTAGCAGCCACGTTTCCGAGGCCTGCCTCTTCCTGAGAAAGAGTATACTCTCCATTATACGACGGATCATAAATTATAAAAGGAACCGGATTAATCGTATGGGCGGTTTTTTTCTCAAACTCACCGGTTTTCTTATCAATCTTCGGATTTCCATTTTTATCGAGTTCAAACATTTCATCCAGGTTTCCATGATCAGCAGTGAGAAGAGCAATGCCGCCTGCTTCCCTGATAACAGGAAGAAGACGCGCAAGGCAGAGATCCACAGTTTCTGCTGCGATCACTGCAGCCTGGAAAATGCCGGTATGTCCGACCATATCGCCATTGGCAATATTGAGACGTATCGTGCGGTACTTACCGCTCTTCACAGCTTCAATCGCCTTGTCGGTGATCTCTGCCGCTTTCATCCATGGACGCTGATCGAACGCAATACGGTCCGACTGAATCTCTTCGTAGGTTTCCATCTCTTCACTGAACTTCCCCGATCGATTTCCGTTCCAGAAATAGGTCACATGTCCGAATTTCTGTGTTTCAGAAACTGCATATTGCTTCACGCCTGACCCGGAAAGATATTCAGACATGGAACGTTCAATGCTGGGAGGAGTCACAAGATATTTCGCCGGAATATGAAGATCACCATCATACTCCATCATACCGGCATAGACTACTTTGGGAAAGCGTTTGCGTTCAAACTTGTCGAACGATTCGCATTCGAAAGCAACGGAGATTTCAATCGCGCGGTCGCCGCGAAAATTTACAAGAACGACAGAATCTCCGTCGACAACAGCGCCGACAGGTCCTTTGTCATCAACAACAGTAAATGAAGGGAGATACTGGTCGGTGATTCCAGACTCTTCTTTGCGGACGGTTTCAATCGCTTCGCGTGCAGAACGGAAAGGACGGGCTTCGCCGAGAACATGAGCTTCCCATCCGCGTTTGACGATAGACCAGTCAGCTTCATAGCGATCCATCGTAGTAATCATGCGTCCACCGCCGGATGCGATCTGATAATCAAAGCCTTTCGCATTGATGGCTTCGAGTTTCGTTTCAAGCATTGTCAGATAATTAAGAGCTGAGGTCTCGGGGACATCACGTCCGTCAAGGAGTATATGAACGCGAACTTTCCTGATCCCTTCAATTGCAGAACGATCAAGAAGCTTGAGAAGGTGATCAATGTTGGAATGGACATTTCCGTCAGAGAGAAGACCGATAAAGTGAAGAGCTGCCCCTTCGGTAAGCGGTTTCTGTATAAGTTCCTTCCATGTGTCACCCGTATAGATATCACCGGTCTCGATTGCACGCTGTACAAGCTTCGCACCCTGATCAAATACGCGTCCGGCTCCGAGAGCATTATGCCCTACTTCGGAGTTCCCCATGTCAGCGTCAGACGGGAGACCGACCGCAGTGCCGTGAGCTTTGAGTGTACGATAGAGATCCCCTTGCATAAGAGAATCGAGAGTCGGCGTACGAGCTTTTGCGAAAGCATTACCGTTATTATCAGAAGCGATCCCCATACCGTCCATAACGATGACGACGACAGGTCCTTTTCTTCCGGCAAACTTCTTATTCTTTTCGAGTGTCAGCATATAGAAACCCTCTTTGATGATGAAGACTTTTACTAAGCAGCAGCGGGTGCGAACGCATCCGCGGAAAAAACTGTTGCGTTTAAACCAGAGTGTCAACAGAAAAATGAGGATCACATTCAGCAGTCTTTTTTCAAGCAGCTTTTCGAGGGATGAATGCCGATAGGGATAAAGCACGCAGAAGTTATTAGAGAAGCAAAAAACAGCAGGGGATCAAAGCATCTCAGTATAAACGAAACAGCAAATTAAAGAATTGCGGCAAACCCTTTATTCGACGATGCGACATCCGAAACCTGGCGCACGGCGAGATCAATGATTCCAGAAGGAGAAAGAGCATGGGAATTTACTGCAGGGATGGAAAGGAGAGATGCTGAAATCAGCGAGTATGCAAAAATGCATCATGAAAGCTTTATTGGGAGATCGATCGAACGGCCGGAGTCGCCCCAAAGAGGGGTGCAGAATCTGCGGATCAGACTCAAGCCTCTGCCGCGGTGAGACATCTTATTCCCCTGTTCAAATTCACTCCCAGAGTTGCTGATATCAAAACCGGATCCCTCATCCTCTATCTGGACGTGAAGATACTCCCCCTCCATCCAGAGCTTTATATGCACGCGTTTACGGACATCCCACTTGTTCCCGTGCTCCATCGCATTGGTGAGAGCTTCATCAAGAACGAGCATCAGTTCATCACGAGTCAATCGAGTCGCCAACCCCTGAGCATCGATGGCATCAAACACCGATATAAGGATCAGTCTCCTCTGCTCCATCTCTGAAGAGAAAAACCGATCATAGAAAAGTTCTTTCGTTGATATGCTTCGCTTCATAATTTTTTAATATAGAGAAAAGAAACGAAATAAAACGGTAATCCGATGCAGACAGGCTGTCCATTCGATACGTTTTTTGCAAGCCAAAAAAGAATTTGTATAGTAATGCAGAAGTGAAGCAAATGTCGGGATGGGGAGATTTGAACTCCCGGCCTCTTCGTCCCGAACGAAGCGCGCTAGCCGTGCTGCGCTACATCCCGTCATTACGGATACAATCCTGCAACAATGCTCTTTTTGGCAATAACTTTTTACGCTGTGACTAAAAATCAGGTCTTAAAAAACTTCTTGCATAAATATATGGTGAAAGATACCAGCTATCGCAGATCATTACCCGAATGTTCAGTCGGGAAGATTTACGTGACCGGTAGTTTGACCGGAATGTTGCCACTTTAAGAATACGGTGTGACGAATGCAGAATGCCCATAAACAAGCTTTTGAAGGATTTCTTCCCGGTCAGGTTACAGGGCTACGAAAACGTCTGGCTGATTTTCTTTTCAGAAAAGCTGAGTTTGACGAAGTATCAATCGATTATATTAAAGAGTATTCAGCAAAGGGGTCGGTTGTCTTTGCATCATTCCAGACATCCAACATATCTCTGTTTATGTTTTATACGGTGCTCATCCGGCATGGAATCCGTCCTCCTGCCTTCACCCTTGACTACAATCCCTATCTGCTCCAGCCGCTTAAATATCTCTGGCGCAGGCTGGGCCGTGTACTTGTTCGTTTTTTCCTGAGAAGAAAGCAGCCATATGTCCTGGATACCGACCACATAGAGACTCTTCTTTCAAACAAAGAAAGTGTTCTGTTTCCTCTTCTGTCTGAGAAATTCTTCCTCCGCCGCTACCTCGAAATAAAATATGACTCGCTCCGTTATTTCATTGAACTGCAGAGGAAGATGGAAACTCCCATCTATCTTTTCCCTCAGATGATCTTCTGGAACAAAAACCCTGAAAGAACAAACAACCTCTTTCAGCCAAGTGCTACATCAAACAAAGGATTCTTCTCTGCGCTTATTTCGACATCGACTCCGTCATATATCCGCATTCTTCAGCCGATAAATCTCAAGGAAGAAATCGAGCATTCTGAAGGTCTTTCTACCGGAGAGATGGCTCTCCGTCTCAGAAACAAGATGATAGAAAGCTATCAGCAGGAAAAGCGCCTCGTTCTCGGGCCGGTTCTCCACTCTCAGCAGGAGATGATTGAAAAAGTTCTCTTTCACAATGACGTCCTCAAAGCCATCGAGCAGATTTCCAAGGAGGAAGGAATCCCAGAATACCAGCTCAAACGCAAAGCCTATTCATATTACAAGGAAATTGCAGCTGACTATTCCATCTATTTCATAAAAGTCTTCGAAATCATTCTCGATTATATATTCAAAAAAATATTCTCCGGCATAACATGGGATCAAGAAGGTCTTAAGATGGTGCGCGAAGCGGCACAGAAAGGACCTGTCGTCCTGACTCCGTGTCATAAAAGCCATATGGATTATCTGATTCTTTCTTATATCTTCTTCAAGAACCAGATCACACCTCCTCATATTGCAGCAGGAACAAATCTTTCATTCTTTCCATTCGGAACGATCTTCCGGCATTCAGGAGCTTTCTTTCTCCGCCGGTCATTCAAAGGCGTACCGCTCTACACTGTTGTGTTCAAGCAATACCTCAAAATCCTTGTCCAGGAATCCTATCCTATCGAATTCTTTATCGAAGGAGGACGCACCAGAACCGGACGCCTTGTATATCCCAAACTCGGAATCCTTCATTACCTTATTGATGCTGTTGACGAAAATTACAATAAGGATCTTGTCTTCGTTCCTATATCCATAGGGTACGATCGAGTATTGGAGGAAGGCGCATACGCAGCAGAGCTCAAGGGCAAAAACAAAAAGAAAGAAAGCGTAGCGGGCGTCTTTAAATCCAGCCGTGTATTATGGAGAAAATACGGCATGGCCTATGTCAACTTTGACAAGCCGTTCACGCTCAAAGAAATTGAAGCTGCGGGATATAAGGGGACCGACCGGATAGAGGAAACCGGGAACAGAATAATCAGAGGGATCAACAGGGTCACCGCTGTCGGTCCGTTCTCCATGTCCACAACTGCAATGCTTCTGATGTCAACAAAAGGGTTCTCCCGCGCCAGCCTCATTGAAAGAATGAAAACTCTTCAGACCTTCTTCACCTGGAGCGGCGCAACAATCTATGAAAAGACGCGCAATCCGGAAAACTTCAATGCGATTCTCGATTATGTTCTTGCTTCATATCATGAGGATAAGATTATTGAAGATATCAAGTTTGAGGACGGACAGAAGCTGGAGGATATGTATCTTCTCAAAGAAGAAAACAGACCGCGCATCGCATTTTACAAAAACAGTATAGCTCACTTTCTTCTCGGCATTTCATACACAAGCATCGGCATCCTTTCGTGCAGAAGAAACGGCCCCACTATGACAGTACAGGAGATCACCGAGCACTTCGAATATCTGAAAAATCTCCTTTCACGGGAATTCATCTACCCTGAAGAAATCTGCAATTCAGAGTCAGCTGTGCGCACAGCCCTCTCTTACTACCAGACTAAAGGGATTCTCAGCATTGAAGCTGATGCCGTCACACTGCATGAGGATGCAAGCGGGGACCTTGTCTTTTTTGCACGTGCAGTTCAGGATATGCTCGAGCCATACTTCATCGTTATGGATGTTGTAAACCAGAATCATAAGAAAAGGATGATTTCAAAGGATCTCACTGTAGAGGTCCGGAAAAACGGGATCAAGCTCTTCCATCTGGGAAAGGTTAAACTTGCAGAATCACTTTCTGCGCCAAGCTATAAGAACGCAATTCAGAAACTCAAGGATGACAGCATTCTGACAGAGGAAGCTCTCAGCAAAAAAAATTCCGTCTTCAATACAAAAGATCAGGTTACGCCGAGAAAAATACGAGACACTATCGAACAGTATCTTTCTCTTCTTGCATAACATTTCAGAACCTGCCGCCGGCTGAACAATCAGCCGGCAATACCTTACCAATACATAGTTTGACTGCGCGCATTCCTTCCGGCTGCTTTTTATTAATAGATGATTAAGATTTTGCGGCCGTCCTGATAGAGTATTCTAATTGCTCTGATGACACAGAATCTAAAACCTGTAGCCTGCATTTATATAGAAGAGATTATTCCTCCCCCTGGCGCCGTCTCCCTGTATGGCGGAAAATTCAAGAGGAAGAGGAAACGCAGTTGATCCGATTGTGACACCATATCCATAGCAGAGCCCCTTACGGCCGACCAGTCTGTTGGTTGAGGATTCTGCCCGCCCGACATTCCAGCGCGGAATAAAAAATAAATCGTGAAACGGCTCTGTCTGTACTGCAAAACCGCAACAGAACATTCTGGTTCCGGAAACCTCAAGGAGATTCAGTCCCGGAAAAGCTGTAAAATCTTCATTATACGTATACATTCCGCCGAGATAAAAAAGTTCAGAAACCGGTACGTTCTGCGATTCGATAATACCGGCGCTTCCATTGACATGAAAAGAGACTCTGGAGAATACCGGGATAGCAGCTCCAAAAGAAGCTGAATATTTCATAAACGAATCAAAGCTATGGTCAGATAGTACATTGAGATAATCTGAAACATAGGCAGCTTTGCCTTCAAACAGAAACCCGCACGTCGGGTAATAATATCTGTCATAGGTATCGATTTTAGAATATACGAAAACTGTTGATGCTTCCATCATCATTGATTTATCAACAATAGGGCTTACGATCGGATCAATTGACATCACTTTCTTCTCTAAGCCTGCTCCAACAAGAAAGCCGTTTGCAAAGGTAGTGTTCACCAGAAGTTTAGCAGACGAAATGACAAGGTTATAACTTCCGGAGACACTGCTTGATCCTTCTGAAGTATAGGTATTCAGATCAAAACTGTTGGATTCAACCTCAACACCGATACCCAGGCCGCTTCTTCCTCCAGCATAATAATATGTAGCAACTTTAAGCCCTGGGCTTTCGCCTATCTTCGCATCAATCGTAAATTTATTTCCGAACCAGAACATATTCCGCAATGTGAGATTAGCAAGCAGCATCTCTTTCATATATGTATCATAGCTGAAACCAAACTGGAGAACATGGGTCGTTTTCTCAGTAACCGAAAGTTCAAGAATGTATGAGTTGTCCCTGGCAGGAATAAGGCGGAATGTTAGCCTCTCAAACATATTACTGCCGTAAACATTCTGTATCGCCTCTCTGATTTCGTCCGGCGTCATAGTTGCAGGAGTATCAATGTTGAGAAGTGAGAAAATCATATTCTTTGATACCCGGGAAAGACCGTTAATCGTCACTTCTGTAATTACGACAGTTTTAGGTTTCGGCAGAAATTTTTTTGCAGGCGGAGGTGAAAATTTCTTGAGATATGCGGCAAGTTTTCTGATCTCCGGAAGTTTTTCCCGCGCAGCGCTTTCACCGCGCGCAATGATAGTTGAAACATCACCAAAACTCGACGAGGAAATGCCGTGAATATCGGGAAGAATAAGAAGGTCTGTAAGCGTGCGCTGATGTTTTGTTGACGAATTACCGAGAAAGCTCACTGACTGCTCCATTATTTTCCCGAAAGAATCAAGCTCATCCTTCCTGTAAAGCGGCTGGCCGACATCAACGCCGATGACAATATCGGCTCCCATCTCCCGAAGGTCTGAAACAGGAAAATTCCTCGCAATCCCGCCATCGACAAGAAGAAGAGACCCTAACTCCACGGGTGTAAAAAGAGAAGGTATCGACATGCTCGCTCGTACCGACTCGGGGAGATATCCGCGGCTCAATACAACTGCATTTCCTGTCTCGATATCAGTTGCTATACATTTAAAAGGAATCGGAAGTTTTGAATAATCTGTGACAGAATGATATGGAATAGTAAGAAGTGAAAGTTCCGATTGTAAAGCCTGTCCCTTGATCAGTCCTTTCGGCAGCTGCAGTGAAAAACCGGAGAAATCAAAAAAAAGCGGATACTTATCGTATTCATCCCTATCGCGCATAAGAATATTTCTGCGGGAAACTTTGTCTTTTATAAAACTATCCCAATCAAGAGTGATGGCAAGAGTTTCAAGCTCTGCAGCAGAATAACCGGATGCATAGAGGGACCCTACAACACTGCCCATACTTGTTCCGGTAATATAATCGATTGGAATACCCTCTTCCTCAAGAACCTTGAGTACGCCGATATGAGCAAACCCCTTCGCTCCCCCGCCGGAAAGGCAAAGTCCTATTTTCGGCCGATGAACAGGCGTTGAAGGTTTTTCTTCAGCATTCACATGCAGAGAAAACAAACAAAGGATAAGGATAAAAAGCAGATCCGTAAACAAAAATCGCATCAGAAACAATTCCTTATCGATGCACACAAAACATTTTCAGGAGATCTATATGTCGGAAGGTGATGACAAACAGGTGCCGGCCAAACACTAAACGACCAGTTGTCCGGGCGGATCGAAATCACATTGCTGCATATACAGCCAAGATCAAGCATTGCACAGGATGAAATTCAACATTATTTTTCAGAAAACCCGAAAGTCAGCAAATAAAATATAACCCGTACATTCAACATGAAAGATGTCACACATATTGGTCTCAGTTCAAGAAAAGCTTTCCCGCTGTAAAATCAACATTCATAAAACCCGCAGGTACAGAAAAAGAATAATGAATGACTAAAATGAAATCATAAAAAAGCCGCTCTACGGGCGGCATTTTTATTTTCGCATAACTCAGATTCCCAGAGAAATGCCAAGGTTAAAAGTATTACCAGTGAGTTTTCCTGTATATATCTGGTGGTTATACAGATACTCACCGTAAACCATAAGAGTCACAACAGGGACAGGAAGCGTTAATCCTACACCAATGCCGGTATAGTAAGAGTTGAAATACTTCGTTTCGCTCCTCGTCTGCGAGTTACCTTTTGCTTCATTATAGTCAGCAATAGAAAGTCCGGCACGGAGATACGGTTTGACAATAGGAATAAGTCCGAGACGAAGGAAACCGTCAAATCCGTAGTTGGTATTTACAAGCGTATAACTTTTGCTGGCAACATCAAAATCAAGAGGTCTCTGCTGAAAATATCCGCCAAGACCATAATCAACAATAAGAAATCCGCCGGTCAAATGCGCTCTTGCGCCATAATCTCCGCCATTGATAGAATAACTGTCCTGAAGTCCGACTCCCCTGTATTCGCCTCCGAAATTGTATCCGCCAAAAACCTCTCCATCTACAAGCGCGAACGATGGTGCCGCCCATACCAGCACCGCCGCAGTTACTGCAAGAATAAACAACCGTTTCATTTTCTTCCCCCTTATTGAAGTTTACGAATTCGACCACAAAAACGTCAGAAAGTCAAGGTTCATTTGAGGCGCTTCACAATATCATTTCCGACATCAACAGTGCTGTTCGATCCGCCCCTGTCCGGGGTGCGGACCGTTCCCTCAGTCAGATGGGCCACAACAGCATTTTCAATCTTTTTGGCAGCCTGTTTCTCTCCGAGGAAATCACACATCATTGCAGAACTCATAATGGCAGCTATCGGGTTTGCAATCCCCTTGCCTGCTATATCCGGAGCGGAACCGTGAACAGGTTCAAACATAGACGGAAACGCGCGGGAAGGATTCAGATTCCCGCTTCCTGCAAAACCGATACCCCCGGTTACAACAGCAGAAATATCAGTGAGAATATCGCCGAACAGATTCGAGGAAACCACAACATCAAACATTTCTGGAAAACGGACCATGTTCATGGCAGCAGCATCGACATACTGGCTTGTGAGTTTCACATCAGGGTAATTCTTAGCGATACCGGCCACAACCTCATCCCAAAAAACCATGCTGTATTTCAGAGCATTTGATTTTGTGATGGAAACGAGCTCTTTGCGGGGACGTTTGCGCGCCGTCTCAAACGCATAGCGGGCAATACGCTCAATTCCGTGACGGGTGAAGTAGCTGATCTGCATCGCTGCCTCCTGAGGCATACCTGCATAATGACGTCCGCCGAGGTTTGTGTATTCGCCTTCGGTGTTTTCGCGTATGACAACCATATCAATAGCCAGGGGCTTTCTCTCTTTGAGCGGAATCTCGATGCCGGGATAATTGATGGAAGGACGTACATTAACATACTGATCAAATGCCTTGCGTATTGAAAGAAGGGGGTCAACAGCAAGATGCTCGGGAGCATTCGCCTTATTCCCCAGCGCACCGAGAAGAATAGCATCATAAGGTTTGAGCTGGTCAATAAAGTCCTCAGGGGCACAGCGGCCGGTCTTCGCATAGAGTGTAGTGTTCCACTCAAATGTGGTAAATGATATATCAAGAGAAAGGGTTTCGAGAACCTTCTTTGCTTCAGCAATAACTTCAGGTCCGATTCCGTCGCCCGGATACAGCGCTATTTTATGCGGCATGACTATTTCCTCCAGAAAATTGTTCTTCCTTTTTCCTCACCGGAGCAGGAAAAAGTGTAAAGCAGAAAATTCCATTTAACGGGATTCTTCAAGATATAACTTAAGTTCTATTTAAGCTACTTAATACTGACTTTTGAGCGCCATAGGCGCAGTTTTCTTATGCGGGTATCCGGGGCACACAGGCGGAGTTCATAACCTGCACGATGAAGGGGATCTCCAGACTATTTCAGTCGGAAAGATTCCGTATTCTGAATACGCCCGGAATAACGAGTCATGACAATTTTGCACATATCAGTCCAGCTGGTCGAAAAGATTATTGACGGGGCATATTCCGGATACAATGTGTGATCATATAATCTGACATGGAGCGTTGTCCATAAATGGGGATCATAGAGAACTACAACAGGATACAGGACTCGGTCAGACAGAAAGCCCTCGACTGCGGAAGAAACCCCGATGAAATTACAATCATCGCAGTCAGCAAAACATTTCCTGTTGAAGATATTAACGAAGCAATACGCAATAAAATACGCATTTTCGGAGAGAATAAGATTCAGGAGGCAAAGATCAAGTCTTTTGAGATCATAGGAAACTACAGTTTCCATCTCATTGGGCACCTTCAGTCAAATAAGGCGAAGGATGCTGTCAGCATCTTTGACATGATTCATTCTATCGATAAGCTCAGCACTGCAGAGAAAGTTGACAGAGAAGCCGCGGAAAAAGGCAAGATTCAGCAGATTCTTATTCAGGTAAACACCTCCGGCGAAGAGAGCAAATCAGGATGTTCTCCGGAAGAGGCAGTCGAACTTTGCACAAAAATTTCCAGATTGCAAAATATTAACGTAAATGGACTCATGACCATAGGACCTAATACCGATACTACAGACATTGTGAAGCAGTCTTTTTCACTTTTGAGATCACTCAGAGATGAGATGCGATGCAGAACAGGAATTTCTCTCAATGAGCTGTCTATGGGGATGTCCGGCGATTATGAAATCGCGATTGAAGAAGGTGCTACGATGCTCCGCATCGGAAGTGCAATTTTTGGGAAAAGGACGTACACATAATGCCTCTTAAAGACGGATTGACAATAGGGTGTGCCGGACTCGGCAACATGGGCGGAGCAATCATAGGCGGTCTCGCAAAACAGTTCCCCAAAGAACGTCTCTTCGGCTATGATAAGGACAATGACAAAGCTACAGATATATCCCACCAGATAACCCGCTGTTCTGATTTAACAGAGCTCGTTAATAAATCTGATATTCTCATCATTGCTGTCAAACCGGATGCTATCCGATCTCTTCTGTCCGACATCAAAGATGTCGTCGACGGCACCCTTGTCATATCAATAGCTGCAGGCATTACGATATCTACAATAGAAAGCATCCTTGGTTCGGGTAAAAAAGTAATCCGCACAATGCCGAACACTCCCGCCCTTGTCGGTGAAGGAATGTCAGTTCTGTGCCCCAATAAAAATGCAGACGGCGCCGATATCGCTCACGCGGAGGAAATCTTCTCGCTTCTCGGCAGATCACTTATTCTCCCTGAAAAACATCTTGATGCAGTCACCGCCCTTTCAGGATGCGGCCCTGCGTACGGTTTTACCATAATCCAGGCGATGGCTGATGCCGGCGTCAAACTCGGTATTCCGCGAGACAAGGCTCAGCTCCTTGCAGCACAGACGCTCAAGGGAGCGGCAGAGATGGTTCTCACATCTGGTGATGATCCGATCGCGCTTCGCGGAAAGGTAACTTCTCCCGGAGGAAGCACCATCGCAGCAGTTCACATTCTGGAAAGAGCCGGTTTCTCGGGGATAATGATGGATGCAGTTGAAGAAGCAGCCATAGTCTCCGCCCGGCTTGGGGATAAAAAATGAGTTTTATCCCTTTGACAAACTATCAGATACAACAGGTTAAAAAATATTTCCGGTATCTCTTTGTCATTACCTTTGCACTGTTTCTGACGGGAAACATTATCAAACCGCTGATTAAACAGCCGCTTAGAACTGACCGATCTGCCTATATTCTCAATCAGGGATTTCCTCTCTTCTTGTCATCAAAGGCATATATTTCCACCCTTAAGCATTATGATAGAGATCCTGGTGTTGCGATCAAATACCACGTCATGCAGAACGGCGAATCGTTCTGGGATATTGCACAGAGCAACAACATCACCATTGACACTCTTATCGCGGCAAACCCGTTTCTTACCAGCCTTGTAGCCGATGAAGGAATAGAAATCGCGATACCGGCACAAGACGGAGTTCTCTTCGCCTGCGACGATACCCTCGACGCATTCAGAATGGGCCATATGTTGGGAAGAGAAAAAGATGTGAAAGGGGCATTTCTTCCCGGCCCCTTTGATTTTCTCTCGATGGATGATATCCGCTTTGCCTTTATCAGCAACGTCCGTCCTGTTATCGTAAATAGCCATCTTGCAGGACTTTTCGAGATAAAAAAGACCTACAATGTCCCGTGTCCCGGTCAGCTCGCCTCTATGTATGGCCTCCGCATTGACCCGTTTCTCCATACTCCCGACTTTCATGGAGGTATTGATATCCGCTCTCCCTACGGGACTCCGGTGCGTCCGGTCAAAGAAGGAATGGTAATTCAAACCGGATGGCGCGGAGGATACGGAAACTGCATTGAGATAGTACATGATGAAGGATACTCTTCGGTTTACGGCCATCTCTCTGCAATCAAAGTTGAAAAAGGAATGATCGTCGGCAAGAATGACATCATAGGATATATCGGTTCAACCGGAAGATCGACAGGACCGCATCTTCACTTCGAAATGAGACGCCATGGAGAAAACCTGAACCCGCTTTTCTTCGTTTGGTAAAATTTTATCCTTTTTTTATTGACAGAGGAATGGGTTTCAACCTATTGTCATTTCATCAACGCGGGTGTAGTTCAATGGTAGAACTTCAGCCTTCCAAGCTGTTAACGTGGGTTCGATTCCCATCACCCGCTCATAAAAACCCTTGTTTTACAAGGGTTTTTTAATATTTGACTTCGACATCCCCCCTATCAACTGTTCATCAAATTTAACAGAGGGTTTATGGTCAGAAAACCGTTTATATTCATCAGAAGACCCGATTCCGATATTATTTATGTTCAATTCACCAAAATGCTGTAACTCTAAAAACAATACCATACCTTGTAACTATCATGTTTAGACCCCATGTAATGACATTTTGAATAGCTGTCCGATCCGCTTTGACGATTCTCCGCAGTGATAATTCCTCCTGTAAATTCATCCCCCACTATCAATCAAATTATCATAACGTAGGCCAATCGAAAAATCATACTCTATCTGATTTGCACACAGCCAAGTATCCGTGCTTTTCATGGGAGTATATCCAGCAGGGTTGAGTGAAGTAGCGCGAGCAAGCACCGTTACTTAAATTAGAGGGGTTCACGGTTGGTGGGTTTATTTTGAAAAAACAAATGATTGAGTTCTAACCCAAGGTTTGCTAACATCAAAAAATATTTTTAAAGAAAGGAGGGGTATTATGCCTGAGGTAATAATATATACAACATCAACATGTCCTCACTGTAGATCCGCGAAGGAGTACCTCAAATCGAGGGGTATCAGATATCTTGAGAAAAATGTAGAAACTGACAGCGCCTCGGCATCCGAGCTTGCATCGGCAAACATAATGGGTGTACCTGCATTTAAAATCAACGGTGAATTTATAATTGGTTTCAACAAAAACCGTATTGATGAATTGATGAAGTATGATGTTGTTAAATGTCCTGGTTGTAGCCAGAAACTCAGACTGCCGGCAGGCAAGGGTAAGCTCAGGGCAACATGCAGAAATTGCGGACATACATTTATGGTGACAACATAAATGGAGTCGTCGTATCTTATGTTGCACCAATTTCTCAAAAGATGATAGATGGTATTCGTAAAATCAAGTATCTCAGTAAAAGTATCCGCACCATTGCGTATAATCACTGGCCGTAAAATACGGCCTACACCTAAATAACGATCAAATGTCCAATCCAGAAAATGGATGCAATTGCTATTACATGCAAAACCCAACCACCCTCCTTTCACCTGTTATGCGAGGCCCCTACTCCGCACCGACAGTACAACCTGGTGAGGTTTTCTGTGCCGCAATTTCATTGTATGCAGGAATTAAAAAACAGCGGGATAAAAGTTCAGGAAAAACGATATCCTTCTCTATTCAAACACGCATCTGCCATCATTACATTTTCCGCTTGCGTTATCCTGTAGCAAGGGACGTACTTTCTTGCAAGGGTCAAGAAAAATGAAGGATGTTGCCGGATGAAACATTTGAAAACTCTTCTTCCACTGCTTTGTATTCTCACTGTCATAGTTTCGTGTACATATTCATCCCAAAAAAAAACGCCGCGCATTGAAAAGGGAGTGCTGGATATAACGCATTGGGATTTTGCTAAGGATGGAACAGTTCCGCTCGACGGCGATTGGGAGTTTTATTGTAATACATTCATTACTCCTAAAGAGTCAATAGCGGGAATAAAACAAAACCCTATTTTTGTTAAGGCTCCTTCTGAATGGAATAGCTACAAGATTGATGGTAAAACTGTCGGCAGTATCGGCTATGCCACATATAGAGTAAGAATTTTAACGTCTGGGACTAACCAGGTGTACGGCATTAAAATGCAGGAATGCGGCACCGCGTATGCTATGTATGTCAACGGAAAGCTGGTCGGCACAAACGGTATCGTGGGCACATCTCAAAGAACAATGGTTCCGGAATATAAACCGCAGGTTATATATTTTACTGATTCATCTACCAGTCTCGATGTCGTTGTCCACATTTCAAATTACTATCACCGTGTAGGCGGACTGTGGTATACGCTGGAGATCGGTCTTCCGCAGCAGGCAGCACAGCTCAGAGAAGGGGCATTGTACTTTGAACTGTTTCTTTTCGGCGCACTTATTATGGCGGCCATCTTGCATTTGGGACTTTTTATTTTGCGCCGCAGCGATCTTTCAAATCTTTATTTTGCAGTGTTCTGTCTTCTTGTTGCCATACGGACATTCGTTACCGGAGAAAATGCGTTCCATACAATTGCGTTTACCGGTGCTGATTTCGGTTTATATATTCGCATGGAATATATCTCGGTATATTGTGTTCCGCCGTTTTTTCTTATGTTTATCAACCGGCTTTATCCTGAAGAGGTAAAAACATTCTGGGTATGGGCGCTGTGGGCAGTAATGGGTACGCTAATTGTTATTGTTGCTGTAACCCCCAGTTCCTTTTTCTCAAAGCAGGTTAATATTTTTTATCTCGCATGTGCAGCTGCGATTCTTGTTGTCATTTACGGTCTTATACGTGCATCAATACGCAAAAAAGAAGGCGCGATACTTTTTATTGTAGGATTTGGTTTCTTTGTCAGCGCATTCGTCAATGACATGTTATTGGCCAAGGGAATTATTCAGTCGCGACCTATGTTTGCATTGGGTGCATTTGTATTCATATTCAGCCAGTCGTATATTATCTCGCAGCGTTTTGCGTTTGCATACCAGCGTGTTGAAAGACTTACCGACTATTTAAAGAAAACAAATATCGCTTTGGAACTTTTTGTACCCACAGAGTTTCTTAAATATCTTGGGAAAAAATCCATTACTGAATTCCGGCTGGGCGATCAGGTGCAGCAGGAAATGATTGTGCTCTTCTGCGATATCCGCTCATTCACTTCAATATCAGAGAAAATGACTCCCGAGGAGAACTTTAATTTTCTCAATTCCTATCTGCGCAGAATGGGGCCTGTGATACGTTCCCACGGCGGTTTCATCGATAAGTACATCGGCGATGCGATTATGGCTCTTTTCCCTTCAACACCGGACATGGCAATTCGCGCTGCCGTGGGCATGCAGCAGGAGCTTTCATTGTATAATCAGCATCGTGCAAATAGCGGCTATGAACCAATTTCAATCGGGGTTGGTCTGCATGCAGGAAAACTCATCATGGGAACGATCGGAGAAGAAGGCCGCATGGATACCACGGTGATTGCCGATGCGGTAAATCTTGCTTCCAGGCTTGAAGGGCTTACAAAATATTACGGCGCTTCAATCATTGTCAGCGGTGAACTGTGGGATACGGTTACGGATAAAAATGCATTCCAGCATAGAGTACTGGATCGTGTTTCTGTTCAGGGTAAGACATCTCCGGTGGTTATTGTTGAAATTCTTGATGGACTCACCAATGCAGAGCGTAACGACAAACTGGCAACACAGAATGAGTACAATGAAGCGGTTTCGTCATATGTTCGCGGAGATGTGAATGCTGCGTGTCATCTATTTACAAAAATACTGGAGAAAACACCGCACGATAAGGCTGTTGAACTGTATATTGGACGATGTACAAAACATATCGCAGTCGGACTTCCTGAAAATTGGGATGGTGTTGAAAAGTTTGATTCAAAATAGATCGTTAATGTTTTTAGAGCCAGACGGGAGGTGCACTCTGAGGATCATAATCGTAACTATGAAACAATATACCAGATAATATATGTCAGCATCAGGAAAAACATCAAAGGGAAAATAGAACTCCTTGAAAATCGAATTTCAGAGATTAAGAGCAGGATAGATGAAGAGAGGAAGCAGTAAATAATGAATATCTCTCCTTATTTAAAAATGCCTCAGAAAAACCAAGGGTTGACATGGCATTGGCAAAGAATAGCAAATGTCGATCAGATTAGAGGGGGCTGATTTAATGATTATTGGTTGTCCAACAGAAATTAAAAATAATGAGAACCGGGTCGGTGTCACGCCTGCAGGAGTAACGGTTCTGTGCAGGGCCGGGCATACCGTTTTGATTCAAAAAGGCGCAGGAGAAGGCAGCGGTATTTCAGATCAGGAATATTCAGCAGCCGGAGCTGAAATGCTGTCCGCTGCCTGCGAAGTATACGGTAACGCAGATATGATTATCAAGGTAAAGGAACCGCTGCCTGCGGAATACGGACTTTTCAGGCAAGGACAGATATTGTTCACTTATTTGCATCTTGCCCCCGAACCGGAACTGACAAAGGTTTTGCTTTCCAAAAAAGTTACCGGCATTGCATATGAAACAATTGAAGTCGGCCGCAGCTTGCCGCTTCTGGTGCCCATGAGCGAAGTGGCCGGACGGATGTCTATCCAGATAGGCGCACAGTTTCTCACCAAACCTTGCGGCGGCAAAGGAATTTTGCTGAGCGGAGTTCCAGGAGTTGAATCCGCTCAGGTTGTTATCATCGGCGGCGGTATTGTCGGTACAAACGCCGCGAAAATGGCTGTAGGTTTAGGTGCAAGAGTTACTATCCTGGACAAGTCGGCAGAACAGCTTGCCTGTCTGGACGATATGTTCCAGGGCCGTGTGACAACTGTTATGTCTAATAGTTTCAACCTGGAATCATGGGTCGCAAAAGCCGACCTGCTTGTGGGTGCAGTTTTGATCCCCGGTGCAAAAGCACCGAAGCTTGTAACCGAAGATATGGTCAAAAAAATGACTCCTGGTTCGGTAATTGTAGACGTTGCGATCGATCAGGGCGGGTCTGTTGAGACGATTGACCGAATTACTACCCATAGCGATCCAGTGTTTATAAAACACGGCGTGGTTCATTATTCGGTTGCCAATATGCCCGGAGCAGTTGCCCGCACATCAACTTTTGCCCTTACAAATGTTACGCTCGATTACGCCTTGCAAATAGCGGATAAAGGCTGGAAGCAAGCTGTTCAGGAAAATGCCGCTTTGGCGAAGGGGCTTAATGTAGTTAACGCCAAGGTTACCTTTAAGGCTGTAGCTGATTCACTGGGGCTGCAATATGTTCCCTGGACTGAAGCGATTATTGAGGCGCCCGATCTGCCCTAATAAACAACCATACGATCTGCCTTGTGTTGCTGTTTTTCCCACATACTGTCATTGATGACTCAAGATTCAATAACCAACCTCCAGTAAAGCCGGGGGTTTACCGCTAATCGGCTGTAGACTCTTTTTTCTGACAAGTCATTGACAGTTCTGATTGTCTCTGCATGTATCCCTGATATGTTCATTTGTAAATCTTCCTGATGTTTGGCCTGTTGCTATTCCATCGGAGGATTTCTTTTATTAATACTTTTTTTCGATTTTGTCTTTTTATCGTTTAGGAATAATCATTGACATACTTCACGGTCGCACATGGCGAAATGAAAAATACGAGAGGTATGAGAACGCTGTGGAATTTTCCCCGGAATGATTTGTATTCTTACGGGTTGAAACTTGAAGAAGCAAGAGTTATACGATCAACAATCAGGAGGATTTTTATGAAAAAAACATTTTGGATTGCATTACTTTTATTTGTAATTCCAGCAGTTTCCTTTGCGGAGGTATTCAGCAGTCAGTCGATAGGGGGTACAACCGGACTGATTTCAACTCCTACGGCACAAATTGCAGGGGACGGGAAGGATCTATCTGTTGATGCTGGTATTCATTACATAAAAGACGGGGGCTCTTCCAGTTCAACGCCTGAAGCGATATTAAGTTTTCAGAACCGTTTTGAGGTTGGCGTTACCGAAGATATTCAGCGACCCGGCAATGACAATAATGATCTTCTCATTCATGCAAAATTCCGTTTTTCCCCCTGGGATGGCAGCGGTAAATCAGATTTTGCAGTTGGAGGAAATTATCAGAACATCTATGCCCCTTCAGGAAGGGAAACATTCTGGCAGGGGTATCTGGCAGCAACCTATACAGGTGAGCTTTTTTCGATGCCTGCAGAGACGACTTTCGTATTAGGTAAAACAATAGGAACTCACTACGACAACAGCAACATAGACTTCTCCATGGGATTGGACCTTGTTCTCTGGCCGTCAGTTTTTCGCGGATATCTGCACTGGATAAGTGATTTCGCAAACTATTCATACAGCGCCAGTCCATGCGGAGTCAATGCATATGATAGAGGGTGTTTCAATACGGGGGCTCGTATCGCAGTACTTAAGGATCAGAAGAAACTCAAGCTCAATATCGATCTGCTTTATCTTGATGTACTCGACAGCAACAGATGCTTTGGCGTAGGAGTATCATTTGGAATGGCATTCTGACCGGCAGATTTTGAGAACTGAAAAAAGGCATCTTATAACTCTCTTCGGTGATGTGTAATATTTTTCTTGCATTACCGATTACAGTGTATAGGTTTTTAGCTGGATATTGACGGGGGGTATTTATGAGTTCAAAAAGCATCTGCAGCGTCCTGATTTTGTCACTTGTACTGGTCGTGAGTTCAAGTATCGTATTCTCTGCCGAGAAAGATATAAAGCTTGTCAGCCCTGACAAAACAGGCGGGATTCCCCTTATGTCAGCATTAAATAACAGACACACCTCCCGCTCATTTTCGAACAAGCAGCTTTCCGATCAGATAGTATCTAACATTCTCTGGTCAGCTTTCGGCACAAATAGATCCGATAAAGGAAAGAGAACCGCTCCGTCTGCAATGAATAAACAGGAGATTGAGATCTTCGTTTCCATGCAGAGCGGTCTTTATAAATATAACGCCGGCAAGCATTCTCTTGAATTAATTGAAGCAAAGGATCTTCGAACGCTTGCCGGTCTGCAGGGATTTGTCAAAGATGCGCCTCTTAATCTGATATATGTCGCTGATATGTCAAAGACAGGCGGTAAGACCAAAGAAGATAAGATGTTCTATGCTGGAGCTGATACAGGATTTATAGGAGAAAATGTATATCTCTATTGCGCTTCTGAAGGCCTTTCTACTGTAATACGAGCAAACATAGACAAGAATGCTCTGGGAAAAGCCATGCATCTTAAGGATGATGAGATGATTACATTATCTCAGACAGTAGGATATCCTGGGAAGTAATGGTCAGTTACATTTGGGGAAAATTGCCGCAACAATCATATGAATGAAATACCTTCTTTTCATTTCCGGATAAGGGAAAAAAAGATATTCAAAGTGCCCATAAGACAAACGCATCAACGGGAGGAATTTAATGGCTATAAAAGGAGAATGGATCAGATATGGGAATAAGAAAGGATATTTTGCCTATCCTGAACATGCAAATATTCCCCTTCCTGCAATTATCGTCATTCAAGAGGCATGGGGTGTTAACGGACACATTGAGGATCTTACCCGCCGTTTTGCTTCTGCAGGATATGCCGCGATAGCTCCCGATCTGTTTTCCATTGATGGCGAGCGGCCTGCAGCACTTACACCCGAACGGATTGATGCCGCAGTGAACTTTTTCAGATCAATTCCTCTTCAGGCTCGCGGTAATCCTTCGATGCGGGAAACAGAGCTCATGAAGCTCCCCAAAGAGGACGCGGATTCGATACAGGAAACGCTGGCAAAAATTTTCTCAGGGGCTGCAGGAATGCAGGAGCATCTCAGCACACTCAGAGAAACCGTCAGTTTCCTTCAAAGTGAAAAACCGGAAACACGCCGGCAGAAAGTAGCCTGCGTCGGATTCTGCATGGGCGGGGGGCTTTCTGCGTTGCTTGCATGCGAAGAACCTGAACTTTCGGGCGCCGCGATTTTTTATGGGACTACCCCTCCGGCGGAAAAGATTTCATCAATTAAATGCCCGGTTATCGGATTTTACGGAGAAAATGATCCGAGAATCAATGAAGGAATTCCTGTATTCAGCAGTGAAATTGCGAAGACGGGAAAACCATTCGACCATTATATCTACGACGATGCGCTTCATTCCTTTTTCAACGATGACAATCCTTCATATAATGTCAAAGCAGTACGCGATTCCTTCATGCGTCTCATTGCTTTTTTTCATAAAACCCTGTCAGTCTAACTCCTCATGTGCGAATGCCTTGTCATGGCTAAAATTGCGGGACCGATGTGCAACATGCACTGCGGTTACTGCTATTACCTTGGCAAGAAAAATCTGTTCGATGATGAAAATACTCAAATGTCAGAGGAAATTCTTTCCAAGTTTATTGCACAGCGAATAGAGGCTTCTTCCGGTAAAAATGTCCATTTTGAGTGGCATGGCGGAGAACCGACCCTTCTCGGCCTCGATTACTTCAGAAAGATCATAGAACTCCAGAATAGTTTTATTCCTCCCGGCCGTACATTCACAAACGGTCTTCAGACCAACGGCATTCTTATCGACAGCAAATGGGCGGACTTTCTTTCGCGCGAAAAATTTTCAGTGGGACTCAGTCTTGACGGTCCTTGCGAGTTTCATGATATATACCGCAAAACTTCAGACGGACTGCCGACACATTCTGCAGTTGAGCGCACATTTCGTCTTCTTACACAGCACAATATCTTCTGCAACGTTCTCTGCGTTATACATTCCGGGAATGTCGGAGAGCCTGATAAAGTGTATGGGTATTTTCGGGATCTCGGCGTACAATTTCTCCAATTTCTCCCTCTCGTACATATTCATAACGGAAACGTCAGCCCCATGACAGCTTCGTCTGAGCGTTTCGGATCATTTCTTTGCAGAATTTTTGACAGATGGATAAGGGAAGGGGTCGGGGTGATGGTGATCCAGCAATTTGATGAAGCCCTGCGTCCGGTCTATGGCATTGATCACGCATTATGTATCAACCGTGATCGCTGCGGAGACGTTGCAGTCATTGAACACGATGGGTCGATATATATGTGTGACCATTTCGTCGATCAGGAACATAAACTTGGATCGATTGTTCATCAAAAACTTGGAAATATTCTATCTGATGACGCACGTATACGCTTCGGGAGCAGCAAACACGATTTACTGCCGGAAAAATGCCGCTCATGCAATGTACTGGCTTTCTGCAACGGCGGCTGCCCCAAAGATAGAATACTGTCAACTCAGAATGGAGAATCGGGACTCAACTACTTCTGCGATGCGTATAAGTCCTTCTATGTGCATTCCAAACCCGGATTTGAAAAGCTTGCAGCACATATAAAATCGGGGAAAAAATTACGATCATTTTCATAGGTATTGATTATGTTGGGCAGTCCCTGGAAAACTTCACCACCAAGCTTCACAGACCATACCTGACACTCCCGTCCTTATGACCATCAGGATCCTTTTATCTCTACCATCATGATCCCAAGGTCAGGACCATCAGGATCCTTTTATCCCTACCATCATGATCCCAAGGTCAGGACCATCAGGATCCTTTTATCCCTACCATCATGATCATTTATATGGATAATCTTCAGGAGACACCGAGGCTCCCCTTTTCAGGTTATTGATGGCCAAAGGGCAGCGACAACAGCATATGACCGATACAATGCTGACCCTTGACCAAAACAATAAACTACCCGCCCCTGAACAGCAGGGAATGAAACCCCGTTCTGCAAGTAGAAATTTACTTAATACCGACCATATCTTTGATTGATCGTATCGCGATTTTTCCCACACGCTTAACAGCATACGGAGCAATCTTAAACGGCATATGCTCAAACATGCCGCCATATTCGTTGTACACTTTTTTGAGAGTGATAGCATCAAACTTACACTTAGTAGTACACTGGCCACAGCCGATGCACATATCGACATCAACCTGTACTGCGCCGCAACCAAGGCAGCGAGCCGTCTCGGCCTTGACCTGCTCCTCGGTAAATGTCACGCGCGGATCCCTGAAGCTTTTTACTTTATCATCAGCATGCTTGACCTTCTGACGAGGAGCATTATCATACCCTTCTATTACAAGGTTTTCCTTGTCCAGCATCTGATACTCTCTGTGGTCGCGGCCGAGTACAAGGCTCTGACCCGGCTGAACAAAGCGGTGAATTGAGATCGCACCTTCTTTTCCTGCAGCAATCGCATCGATAGCAAACTTCGGTCCGGTGAATGAATCCCCGCCGACGAAGATATCGGGAGCTGCTGTCTGATAGGTGAAACCATCAGCCTGAACAGTATTGTTGCGGTTAAGTACAACATTACTTCCTTCGAGCAGCCTGCCCCACTCAATCGACTGACCGACAGAAAGAAGCACGCAGCTCGCCTCGACCATCATAGTCACTGACTCGTCGTACTGAGGACTGAACCTGCCGTCGTTATCAAACACGGAAATGCATTTTTTGAATTCAACGCCTTTGAGCTTTCCGTTTTCGACAACAATTTTCTTTGGGCCCCAGGAATTATTGATGGTGATTCCTTCTTCTTCAGCCTCACTAATTTCTTCTTCGAGGGCAGGCATCTCTTTACGCGCCTCGAGGCAGAACATGTCGACATTTTCTGCACCTGTTCTCACTGCCGTACGAGCCACATCAATTGCAACATTGCCACCGCCAATGACAATCACCTTTCCGTTCAGCTTGACGTCTTTGCCGAGATTGACATCGCGGAGTAAATCGACACCTGCGATCACACCTTCAGCGTTTTCCCCTTCGAGGCCAAGTTTGCGGCCTCCCTGTGCACCTACCGCAATATAGAACGCCTTGAATCCCTGATTCCTCAGATCGTTCAGAGTGATATCTTTTCCAACTTCAACGCCCGTTTTAAACTCAACACCGAGAGATTTCAGCACATCGATTTCAGCATTAACCACGTTCTTCTCAAGGCGGAACGACGGGATGCCAAGAGTCAACATGCCGCCAAGTTTCTGCTCTTTTTCAAAGACCGTGACTTTGTATCCGTCGATCGCAAGAAAGTATGCGCAGGTAAGCCCTGCAGGTCCTGCTCCGATGACAGCGATAGGCTTGGCATAATTATACCGCTTTTTAGGAATAAATCGGGTCTTTTCATTAAGTTCCTGATCTGCGATGAATTTCTTGATCTCATCAACAGCAATCGGTTCATCTATATCGCCCCGGGTACATTCAGTTTCGCACTTGCGGGGACAAATCCGTCCGCAGACAGCAGGAAACGGGTTTTCCTTTTTGATAAGTTCGAGAGCATCACTATATTTCCCGAGTGATGCCATTTTAACATAGCCCTGAACAGCTATGTGTGCAGGACAATTGGTTTTACAGGGAGCGGTTCCAGTATCGACAACATCCTTTCGGTTGGTGCGATAATCAACATTCCAATTCTTTCTGGTCCAGATATGCTCCTTTATATTCGGATGTTTTGCAGGCTCATCAAGGGGCGTTTTTGTGCAAAGTTTCTGGCCAAGCTTTAGAGCATTTGTCGGACAGTTTTCAACACATTGACCGCAGGCAACACACTTGTCTTCGTCAACTTCAGCCCGATAGTTGGAACCGCAGGCATCGTATCCTCCGAACATGGTCGCCTGACGATTAGCAAAACAGGAGCAGCCGCAGCAATTGCATATAGCGACTGCGTCACCCAGCTCTTCAGTATTCGGCATCTGATGCATCAAGCCGTTCTCTTCGGCTTTTTTAAAGATAGCAGCCGCCTCTTCGCGGGTAACCTGCCGAGCGCGACCGGTGCGGATATAATATTCCGCTCCAAGCCCCATATGTACGCACATATCCGTTTCGAGATGACCGCATCCTTCGCCGAGAATACGGCGCGCCACACGGCAGGAACAATCGGTCACTGAGAAAATATCATATTTATTGAGATAATACGAGATCTGTTCAGAGGGAACAACCTTTGTGTCTGCTGATATTGCACTCTCAATAGGAATGACGCGCATCATGCTCTGCCCCATCGGCAGCATCGGTTCTACCTGGGCAACACGAATTCTGGAATACTCTTCAAACGCTTTTCCAATCTGGGGATACTTCGCCACCAGCTCTCTGTTGTTGACCATATGCTCAAGAACACCAGGCGCAAATAAGTGAATAATAAATTTATCAACGCCGCCTATATTATTAACATTGCACACACCTATTTGCGCAAGCTCAAGTGCAAGCCGGCTTGTCTCCTCAACCGATTTTCCGCACCGCTTCGCCAGCTCTTCTGCAGACCGGTAATGACGCAGTCCCATCGCCAAACCGACATCAGCCTGGTCGTCGCTGACACAGCACTCCAGCAGATAATATTCCGGCGCTTTCTCATCTATCTTGAACATAATCCCGGGCATTCCACCAATCATCTTAGCCAGTTGAACAATTTTTGGTCGCAAAGCCATAACTATCTCCTCCCTTTTCTTGATTGATTTGTCGAATTCTATTTACCGGACAATCAAGATTGCCAATCCGCATACAAAAATCAAGAAGATAACTATGCGAGTCATAAACAAAGTCTTTCCGGTTGTTCTGATGATTTTCGGATAGTACAGCGGTTATCGAAAAGAAAAATACAGTTTTCACGCGGGGCCGAGGAGAATAGAGCGATAAGCGTAGGGGAATCATGGATTTTCCATGTACGCTCAATGCGAAATGGTATCTTTTATTTCGTGAACCGCTATAGAAAGGATGGTACCATGCGCGCCCGGCAGGGTTCGAACCTGCGACCCACGGATTCGAAGTCCGGTACGGCCTCAACACCGACGTTTTATGGTATGTATCAATATGCAATGTAGTGAAAAATGTCAATAAAAAGAAGGTGTTTTGTTCAATCATATGCAATGATGAATTACCGTGTGCAATTATTTTTCTCACACTTTTCTCACACCGCAAACAACCGCGAGAAGAAATACAAGATAGGGGATACAATACTCTCGTTTCAAACGATAGTATTACGCTCGGTTCATCCCCTCGCATGCGTTCGACACATCAAATGCCAACAGTTTATATTTCTTGTCATTTGGAAGAACCTTTTCAAGTGAAGGAATCTGTCCAAGTCCAAATCGTCCTTATATCTTGTAAGTCCTCACTGCTTTACCGGTATTCATCTATATCTCCGCAAGATTTATATTCAAAAAACATACACATAAGCTCTGTCGCAAGCGCATTCATATTTTGACCTGTCAGAAAATTTCATAGTGCCAATTACACTTAACCATACATAATGAAGCCTTACCAAATTCCATTGGAATTATCATTATATCCAACAATTGTGTTAACATGATTCGTACTGTACCCCATAGGCTGTGCAGCAGTAAAATAGAAATAGCTGTCTTCCAGGTTGTAATTGTTAGCATTGAAGCAAAATGAAACGGGGATATTCGATGATATCAGAGTACGGATCACCTGAATGAATTCAGCTTTAGTCTGACCGGCAACCAAAATTAGATTCATTGATTCAGCGTTATTTGTCGGTATAACCGGAACATCTCTGTATTGAACAGCTTCACGATACGCAGCTTCTGAGGGGAATTGGAATGCGGTAACGCTGCTCCCCTCATATGTTCCATCATACGGAAGCGTTGCAAATGAAGCACAACCGAAATCCAACATAATCTGCATACAATCACTCGAATATGTTCCTGAAAGAGTACCGCCGTTAACTTGTGAAAAAATAAACAATGGGCTGAAAACAGTTGCTAACTGGGCTGCGGTCCCTGAAATCGGCGAGACTCCTGCTTTAGGTGAATAAATATTCCAAGGATTCATCCATGTATATGTCCAACCACGTTTTAACGCTTCACGGAAAGTCTTGCTGTAATATCCCACGGAGAAAGTGCCACAACTCCCCAACTGACCCTGATCGCCGACTTTCGGAAACGATGACGATGCAGAGAGATCAATCATTCCTGAACTACTCGCAAGAGCTTTTCCTTCTGCCGTCAAGCCTGTTATAATCTTAGCCTTGCCGACCAGTTTTTTCAACTCCATAGAAGAAAGAGGATGTCCTCCTGTACCATGACCGTTTATAATTTTATTTTGATGCAGCACAGGATCTGGGATATTCTTTTTAATCTTTAAAAGATCCTCATCCATAAGCGGGCGTGAAACAAATAATTTTGACCTCTGCTGCAATGCTGAAAGTCGTGCTATTTTCGCATTACCTAATTTTGCAGTTTGACCACTCGTCACTATTGTCGCAGTCACTGAACCACTCACTGGAAGTGTCACTGGAAGATTTGTCGAAGAGATAGTACACGTAGGATTGTTAGGAACATATGTTGAACTATAATATTCAACATTAAAGTTTGAAAGATTCCCCGTTCCTGAACTATTATTCGTAAGCTTTATATAGAGATTGTTGGAAGTTATATTCGCCTGGCCGAATTCGGAAATATCCATTACAAGATTCTGATTGTTGGGATATGTACTACTGGTCGTTTGTACATAATTCTGCAAAAAAGTCTTTTTTATTACAGGCGCTGCGGGAGCTCCTAAGCCAACTTCAATAGTGAGTAAGTCTGCCGGTATCGTATTGCCTGAAAACGAGAAAACCACCAGATATTGGGGATTATATTCCGTGAACGTCATATCCCAAAAATACGCATACGGTCCATAATCGTCTATGGACTGAATAATGTTTAAAAAAGCTGCATCATAAGTTATATAATTGAACCCGCCATTATACGATCCGGGACAGGATGCACTCGTTCCCCATTGATTGACTATCTTAAAACTCCCGGTTTCAGTCGAAGTCATCGAAGCCTGAGCGGCAGAGAGCGAAGAAAAGCATTGTTGTCCTACTATCCAAGTCTCTCCACAGATATCTGAACGGGTGATAGATTCAGGATAATAGGGACTGGATGACGTACCTTCATTATTTCCATCGCTAAAAACCACTTCCTGCAGGATAGATCCTGGAAGGGTAACACTATACCACGATGATCCCAATGCATCAGGAGAAAGAACACTGCCGGGAACATCATTTGTGATTAAGGAACCTCCGACATTCGTTGCATACACATACACGCTGTTCCAATAATTCGTCGAATCGCCATTGAGAATATAGCTTGCCGGCTTTAAAAAGTGAACTGTTATTGTCGGTGAAGATGTGACTGTGGAGTGCGATGAACTGCCAGAGCACGAAATTATGGCAAAGACCAGCATTGCCATTACGGCATTAAGTACTCTCAGCATAAAGCCACTCCTCAATGATATGTTTCCATAAAATTATCTTTAAAACAAGATGAAACGGCAATGTCTGACGCTTCAGATCTTTAAAAGCCAAATTTTCATTCAAATAGCGTGCACGTAATCTCCACCGGAACATCATACCCCATCTTAATCTGTTGAAACACACCCCTGTATGTTTGGTCGTTATGGCTGATAAGAACTTCAGGATATTTATCAGGCGACTCGATAGGACAGAATCCATCCCATACTCCTGTTATCGTAAACACTCGCTTATTTTCTTGAATCTCCAGATCAGTAATGTCACCGATGCATCTACTTAAAAACACAGTGTGAATTTTTGCCTTGGAACTCATCGTATAACTCCAAACCTTGTAATCAGGAGAACATAATAGCATGCCTGAATTCAAATTAGGATTGCACCAAATTGCTTTGCTCCGAATGATTCCATCGGCGTTAAATAATTCAGTGACTTTCTTGGTGTATTGTTTAACTTCTCTACAACACTTCTTATGGATTGCCATTTTACTTTTCTGAAGTCAATTCCTTTTGGAAAGTATCTTCGCATCTGACGGTTAAAGTTT
>Ga0364874_10157_pt1 | contig 39903 bp, 30 predicted proteins | sample ExccelAu500001D4_2_FD_206922 | JGI IMG/M metagenome (GOLD analysis project Ga0364874, IMG submission 206922) | Enriched cells from Trout Bog Lake Hypolimnion, Wisconsin, USA - BchlTB.Aug07.5000.01.D4 | ecosystem: Environmental > Aquatic > Freshwater > Lake > Hypolimnion/Profundal zone | place... | reverse complement strand
GCTCAATCCTTAAAAGAACAACTTGGGGAGGCATTTTGGCAAGTTATTGAAAAGCTCAACACCACTGCGCCGCTCGATTTAAGGGTGAATACTTATGTTGCTAAACGCGATGATGTATTGAAATCCCTCAATGGTTTGGGCATTAAGGGTATGCCAACGCCCTACTCGCCCTGGGGAATTCGTTTGCAGGACAAACCTTCTCTCGCAAAGCTTGATCTATTTACGAGCGGGGCGATTGAAGTACAAGACGAAGGCTCACAGTTATTGGCGCTCTTAATGGATGCCAAGCGTTCAGAGATGGTGGCCGACTTTTGTGCAGGTGCAGGTGGTAAAACATTAGCGATAGGTGCTTGCATGCGCAACACCGGCAGGCTGTACGCATTTGACACCTCTGCACACCGATTAGACGCACTCAAACCTAGACTCGCTCGCAGTGGCCTGTCCAATGTTCATCCAGTTGCTATTGCCCATGAGCGTGACGAGCGAATAAAGCGATTGAGAGGGAAAATGGACCGCGTCCTCGTGGACGCCCCTTGCTCGGGTCTAGGAACACTCAGGCGCAATCCAGATCTTAAATGGAGACAAAACCCGAAAAGCATTGAAGAACTCTGTGTGATACAGGGCAATATATTGAGAAGTGCCGCGCGTTTGCTTAAACCAGGAGGAAGATTGGTTTATGCCACATGTAGTTTGCTCCAAGCGGAAAACGAGGCTATAGCCGAAGCGTTTACCGAAGAATTTAAAGATTTCTTTGTGCCCTTAAAAGCCTCGAATCTCTTAGAAGAGCTAAAAATAGCCAATTTTGAATCCTTATGTACTCCTTCTGGTGATTACTTAAGGATGTGGCCACATGTTCACGAAACAGACGGATTCTTTGCTTCAATTTGGCAAGCCAAGTAGAATAGCGGGGTTTGGACCATCGGGGTCCAGCCTAATGCATACAAAGGGTTTTTACCTTGAATATCTTAAATACAGTTTTGGTTTGGTTAGCTTACGGCTTCATTAACTTGAGCGCATGGCAAGTCGTTGTTCTGACACTTGTCATGACGCATGTGACGATTGCCTCAGTCACCATTTATTTACACCGTCACCAAGCACATCGTTCATTGGATTTGCACCCAGCCGTTGCCCACTTCTTCAGATTGTGGCTTTGGCTATCGACGGGGATGCAAACCAAAGAGTGGGCAGCTATTCACAGAAAACACCATGCCAAATGTGAGACTGCGGAAGATCCCCATAGTCCACAGATCAAAGGAATTGAAACCGTTTTTTGGAAAGGCGCTGAGCTATACCGTTTAGAGTCCAAGAACACGGAGACCATGCAAAAATATGGTCACGGCACGCCAGATGACTGGCTTGAAAACAATGTTTACTCTCGATTTCCTTGGCAAGGCGTGGCGATCATGTTGATCATAAATCTAACGTTGTTCGGCGCCATTGGACTAAGCATTTGGGCAGTCCAAATGCTTTGGATTCCAGTGACCGCTGCTGGCGTGATCAACGGAATTGGTCACTACTGGGGATACAGAAACTTTGAAGCTGTTGATGCGAGCACCAACATCTCTCCTTGGGGCATTTTGATTGGTGGAGAGGAACTTCACAACAACCACCACACCTACCCAACATCAGCCAAACTCTCAGTTAAGCCTTATGAGTTCGATATTGGATGGCTCTACATTCGAGTGCTTGAAACATTGCACTTGGCAAACGTTAAGAAGACACCGCCCAAACTTGCGTTTGGCGAGGTCCGTCCTGTTGCCGATGAGAAAACGTTAGAAGCGCTCATCATGAACCGCTATGAAGTGATGGCTGGATTCGCCAAACAACTCAGAGGCGCATTAGAAGTTGAGATAGCAAACTTGAAACTCTCACCCTCGCCGAGTTTGGCCGCTGCTAAACGTTGGATGCACAGAGATCTCGAGAAAGTGCCTACCTCTGCCGTTGCTCAGTTGGCCCAAGCAAGAGCAATACTTCCGACAGTAGACAAAATGGTTTGTATGCGTGAGGAACTGCGCCAGATATGGCTCAGCACTAACCGCTCACGAGAGCAACTCGCTGTCGATTTGCAAACCTGGTGCCGTAACGCTGAAGCAAGCGGTATTCAAGCTTTAAAAGAGTTCTCTATGACCTTAAGAGCCGTTCGGGTTTAAACACACATTAACTCGAACTTTGAAAGCCCGCTTTTACGCGGGCTTTTTGTATTTCTAACTCAATCGATCCAAACTAAAGGCATCATGATCAGTCGCATCGAGGGGATGAATTCGGGTTGGAACTCTTAACATTTGCATCGCAGCCAAATCATCCCACTCACGGTTAAATCTTTTGATATCGATTGGGTGTAGTCCAGACAAAAAAGCGTGGGCCTCAATTTCATCGACTGAGCTATTTAAGAGATACTCACTTACACCGTACCTGGACAAGTCCTCCGCGGATAGTTGAGCAAGGACCTGTGTCACCAAGACACCGTCCTGATCCTTGTCCCCTAGCCATTCAAGCAGGCTAAGGTCAGCCTGTGTGAACTTAACGGCTGCTTTGCTCCCACCGATACCTTCGATCTTCTCAAGCAAAGTGATGTCACTGGGGGATACACGAAACGATGGTTTTACCATTTGATTCTTTAATGAAAACTAAACATTTGCAAAGGACCAGGCAAAGCATTTTGTGCGACAACTGGGGTTGAGTCAGTGGAGTTTTTAACTCTACTGAAGCATAACGATATTATATCCAAGGCATTATTCAAATAATACCTAGGGTATAATATCCATTTTGCAGTTATAGGATTATTTTGATAAATGTCGGATCCCAACACAAAAGCGCTTAAGCGTCTTTGTGCCTCAACTCCAGGGGGTTACAAAGCAGTTGCGGCATCTATAGATGCGCACCCTATGACCCTTTATCAAGTCATTATGGGAATTAAACATACGAGTGGGAGGGTTAGGAGCTTGGGTCCTGAGATAAGGGATCGGCTCACCAAGAGATACCCAGATTGGTTGCGACATTTGGACACCTCTGAGATGCCCGCATCGCTGGTTGTTGAGCATTTGGCCAAAATACTCATGAAGGTACCCGACTCTAAAAGACCAGAGATGGAGCGTTTACTTGCCAATTTGGCGCGGGCCCCAGACTCCTCCATTTTGCTAAGAACTCTGGTTAGACAATTAAAAGCCTATGAGCATCTCAAATCTTCTATACAATAAATGTATTCTAATAATATTGAAACAAACAGAGATGTCTAGAGCTCCACAAGTAAAGCCCCTTAACGCTAAGCAAAAAGACCTTGTTCAAAAGGCTTGGGCTCTTGGGTATAACGACAAGCTCATTTCTGCACACCCCAAAATAAACGCAGAGTATTTAGCGGTTCATAGGTTCAGACATGAAATGGGAATTGATACCAAAACCATTTCTGAAAACAGATACGATACGTGGATGAAAGCGATTTTGAGCGCTGGCAACGTAGAGGCGATTCTTGAGAAGTTGGGTGAGAGCTACGGTGTAACGCCTTACTCCATTAGACTTCTTCTTTGGCGTCATAGAAGTATCAGTTTTAGGGCTATTCAAGAAGAGAAGTTAAAGAAATTAGATGCTGAGCGCCAAAAACAACTTAAGAAAGAAAATAACCCTTTCTTAGTTTAATATTTTCCCTTGTTGAGCTAGAGCTAGCGAATCTCTCACCGCCTTGGACATGAGCGGATAAAACAGTTCAGACTCAACAATATTAAAAGGCAAATACGGAACTGCCCACGAATAGTGCACTCTACTGAGCTCCCTCAGCTCTTTGAAATGGAGGACCTCCGAGTTCACCCCCGCTATCACTCTTGTGACTGCCGTGGATTCCTTCAGATTGCCTAGCGCTGATTTTTTATCATCTTTATAATAACTTTCTACGCATTGTTGTGCACTGATTCTCATTGCCCTGCCTGAGTTGGCTATTCGTCCAAAGTACTCATTAAAGATATGCCACGTACAGTAAGGATAGTTCTCATCTTTGCCAATGGCCTCTTTGGTTACTTGCTCTAGTAAGGGGAATGCATCATTAGCGCCAGTCGCAGCAAAGAACCTAAGACTTCTAATTTTCTCGGGCGTTGTCATCGGCGTAGAGTTAACTTTTGCAAGATTTGAGAGAGGACTTTCACAGTTTGCAGCAAATTTATTTGCTAAATCCATTTTGCTGGATTGATAATTGATCAAAGATGCCATACCGCACAAGCGAAAATTATCTGCCCCATTTGCCAGTACTGCGGCTTTGGTAAACAGTGCTCTGCTACTTTCATCGACACCGGGATTGGGTTGCGAAACGTTCTTACCGTAATAAGCTACTAAACCCAGGTTGTAAATTGCAGGGGGGTAGTCTCTTGAAGCAGCAGCCTCGTAAAAATGGGTAGCTAAAGTAATATCCCTTTGATTGCCGTACATTGCGTATTCATAAATCATACCCAAAAAGTTTTGAGCCTCGGGACTCCCTCTTTGAGCGGCTTGCATGATGGATCCCAAAAGGGTGGACTGTCTTTTTCCGTTTGCACTCGCAAGAGCTCTTATTTGATCAATGATGTACTCACCGTTTTCAAGAACGGTCAGGTGTTTTCCGTATTTGACAAAGTTAACCCCCCTTGGCAATCTTGCACTAGGAACGGGAAGAAAAAAGGGATCGTTTTTTATTTGTTGAAAAGCACCCAAAACCCGGCCCTTTTCCTCAGAGTTGGTTGCCCTTAATGATGCTGCTTCCCAGGTTTGTTTCAGCGATAACGACGTGGGATGGATTGACACAGCAAATGCATTATCCGCAACTTGAGCACCCGCACTCCTATCCGCTGCGACTGGGTACACCTTTGATTGATTCACCTCTTGTGCATAAACTACCTGAGCTAAATCAGGAGTCACTTGTGTTTGCGGTGATACCTGATTAGGTAACCAACAAAGACATAGTGCCGATATAAAAACGGAATTTAAAGAGTTTTTCATTTACAAGTGAGTTATCAGGTATTATGCATCATATTACACAACTTGCATAATATATTAACATTACTAATGAATACCAATCTACTTGAGAACCCTGTATTCCTTGAACTCTGTACATACCTTGACAACCTCACAGAGATCCAGGCCAATAAGATTCTTCTTGTGAATGTCACTCGTAAAAACGAATCCCTTCTGAGAAAAATTATTGTCTATACCATCATCAACGGCTATAGTGATATTCACGTTGAAATCGAGAATACTGGCACCGGACACGAGGCCAACATCTTCGTCAGAGATACTGATGACTTTCAGTCGGTTCAGAACTTAAAGGACACACACAAGGAGATCAAGGAACGACTTTTCTCACTTTGTAACTTCATGGGCGGTGCTGTAGAGGGCGTCAACTGGTCAGCAAGCTTTAAGGTGCTATTACCGCCTGAGGTTGCGCTCAAGTTTGGTTTGATACCGTTCCCTGGACTACCCTACGGTGTTAACTTTAGAGTTGAATACATACAGACGTTCTCCGGACTTGCTTTTACTTGTCGCCTCATCGACCCTCAAACAACCCCTAAGTTTGCAGACCTAAAGCTACCAAAATTACTCAGCGACACAATCATGGAAATATGTCAGGCGCCAAGTGGACTCATTGTTGTTTCAGGTCCAACAGGTTCGGGTAAATCAACCCTTCTTAACGCTATTTTCCAATGCCTCAATGATGGCTCCAAGTCTGTCGTCACCATCGAAAATCCTGTTGAGTTCAAAATATTTAAGCACGGCGCGCCTGTTAAGCAAATTCAGGTTCAGGGGGAAATCACATTTGCCAGTGCCCTAAGGGCGACACTTAGACTTGATCCTCAGCTCATTTTGGTTGGTGAGATAAGAGACTTTGAGACGATGGACGCCGCATTAGAGGCGGCCAACACGGGGCACTTGGTATTTGCTACGGTTCATGCCAATGACGCGCACAACACGCTACAGCGGATGCACCACTTGAGAGCTGATACCTTCAAAATATCTGAGAGTTTGACACTTGTTTTGGCGCAAAGACTATTAACAACTTATGAAGGGCCTGGCCTTCAACGCGAACTCACCTATGACGAGAAATCTTGGCTCGCCAATAACGGCATCTTCATGGATCACATTACGGAGAATGTAGGCCCTAAGTTGGGCAAAGTCCCCGTCATTGAAGCGATTGTCATGGACTCTACTCTCAAAAACGAGATTCGTGGGAGCGAGAAGATCGATACATTCTCGGTTTACAAGGCGGCTAGGCACCAACACACCTACGAATCGATGGTCTCTTTTGGGGTCAGGTGTGTGCTCGATCACGGATGCAAACTCTCTCAAGTACAAAGAAGTTTGGAGCAAAACCACCACGCCAAGGAGTTTCCTGGATTCAGGGTCGACGCAGCTCAAAAGTACGGCGTTAATTTATCCGAGATATCGCTGGCCATAGAGGATTTCTACGCGCAGCGCACCACCCACTCATCTGCATTTCTTCATGAATTCATGAATGCCCGTTTTGGATTGTGTGCTATCAATATCACACCCTTGGTCCAAAACGCTGAACGCGCTCTTTGATTCAAACCAGCTTACTCAGACCAATCAATATCATCTCCATCATGCGCAAACGAAATTTTCTAATGGGACTTCTTGCCGCAACCACTGTCCCTGTCTTTGCACAGTCCACGGACGCAGTCAGCCCAACTCCAAATGCAATAAAGCCTTATTTGCAGGTTCCGTCCTACAAACCCGATGCGAATGTGGTGCGAATATTTTTCTCGCCCACTTGTCCTTACTCTAGACAGTATTTAAGTTTCTTTAAGAATTTAGAGTCGTCCCTGAACTCTAAAACAACAAAGGAATCCATCTTCACGCCGACGACCAATCTTTCAGACGGAATTGAATATGCAATGGCATTCGCAGCAGTAAGGAGATTTCACTCCAGATACGCGCAAAACTTCATAGATGCAAGCATGATCGCTGCTCAGGAAAAAAATATCAATGTCTTTAATTTCAGAGGCATTAATATGATTGCGAGTGCGGTTGGTTTTGGTCGAACAAAGCAACTACCAGAGTCTTTGATAACTTTGATCGCTAAGAATAAGGCTTTGTTGTACTTAGACGTGCAGGACTATCAAGCTGCACAAAAGGCGCTGCAAATCATAGGCACGCCATCCGTTTCAGTAGCAGGCACTTATGTAGTCTCTCCTGAATTCACAATGGGTGACCCAGAGCGTTTCAGTGAGCTTATCAATGCAGTTATTTCAATGTCCCTTTGACCGCAAACTTGGCTCCTAGTTCTCAGCGACAGCTGAGGCTCTAGGATAAACAACCATGGTGTCTTTGCGAGGTTGAGAGGCAGTCTTAACTTCTATTGGCTTCTCAGTTTTCTCTGAATTCAAGGCCACCCTCTCCTTAGTCTCTTTGGAGGATTTAGCGTCCTTCAACTCCTTGGATTCCTTTAATGACTTAGATCCCTTGCTCTCTTTGGATTCTTTACTCGTATTCGCATCGGCCGTCTTTACAGACTCCTCCCTCTCCTGTAACTTGGCTTGGGGTTTGGGTTGCTTTGTCTCTTCTTGCTTAGCAAGTTGCTTTACCTCTTTTACAACTCCTTCCTCCCTAGTTGGCAAGGTCTTTGAGGACGCCTCTTTAGCAGCACTCTCTAACTTCGCACCAGGTTTAGGCTCTTGTCTCGGAGCTACAGGGGGGAGCGTTGGAGTTTTGACTTCAGCCTTTTCTTTAGCCTTTGAATTGGCTGCGTCAAGCTCTTTCCTTAACTTTTGAATATCGCCTGAGCCTGCGGATTGCACGGGAGCGGGTCGGTTGGATAAGGCTTGGACTTTGGCATCTAGTGTTTGAATCTCTTTCTCAAGCGCTTGTAACTTCACCTCCAAAGACTTGCTGGATTGATCCGCAACCTGAGAGGGCATGGAAGCCATTTGTTTGTTGATTTCTTCAAATTTATCCTGCAACTTATCTTGATTCTTATTCATCTCCTCAAGCTTCTCAGTCAACTCATTCATAGAGCGGCTGGCCTGAGTAAAAGCACTGACTGTTGCATCCAAATCGACAATACGTTTACCCACAGCCAAGGACATGGAGTCTAGTTGGCCTATGTTTAATTGCATCTTCGTTGAAATTCCAAAAAACGTACCCAACCCAATCACCAAGAACGCGAGCATGGCGATAACCATCATTCGAGAGTTCTTGATATTACTTTTATGATCCTCGCTAACACTGTCCATCACCAAACGCATATCGTGACTAACGTCAGCAGCCACAGACGCAGAGCGGGTGGAGACCTCAGCGGAGCTTAAAACAACGTCCGTCAGTTGCTCAAGTTGCTTGGCAACCTCTACAGAGTTGAGCGCTTGGTTTTGCAGATCATCAAGTCCTGAGGCTAGCGCCTCAGTTTCGTCCACCTCTTGTTCGTCTGAGCCATCATCATCAAACTCTTCATACTGATCGCCTTCAACGTGCTCTAGGGCAGGGGCTGGTAATCCTGGCACAAATCCATCCCCAGCGTCTGCGCCTTCAGCGTCGCTTGGGTTTGTTGGGTTGTCTTTGTCTTGCGCCATCTTGGTTCCTTGGTCTTCGCCTTGTGAAGAGAGATCACAGAAATTTATTTGTCAAATTCATCGAGTTTGTGATTCAAAGATTTCACTTGGTCATTAATTGCAACTACTCGACCTCTAAAGGCCTCAGACCAAGTATCGGAGGCTTTAGGGACTTCTTTAGGTCGGGAAGCAGCACTCCCTGCATTAGCGCCCACTTTTTTGGGATTTTTGGCGCTCTGGGGGCTTGCGACCCGCCCGCTAGCAGCGCCAACGCGTTTGACGGTTTGGCCAGCACTTTGACCTTGGGCTGGGTGTTCGGGGTGAGCGGGATGACTGTGCCCTGCCTCTTGTTCTGCGCTTTGTCCCGACTGGCTCGGGTGAGGCATGCCCGTATGGGGGTCCGTTTGATGAATGCGCCCGCCAGCCCCGTCGCTGTTGGCGTGTTGATGCGCTGAGCCAGCGCCAAACGCCTGGGAGTCGGTATTCGAATCAGAATGAGCTGCACCTGCCTGCTCTTCAGGCAAAGGCTCTCGGTGAGTTTGGGTGCTGGGTTGTTGAATCTGGGCTACGTTTGTAGCTTGAACATCAATGGGTATCTCAGCTACATTGTCTTGGTGACCCGCACTTGGGATTTCAGCTAAATTATCGGTAAGCCCACTTTGGGCAACGCTGGCTGTATTGGGGTCTTCATGATCTTTGGGGACACCTTGGAGGTTATCACTCGCTTCGTCTGCTGGTATTGAGGCGTGGTTAGACGTCGATTGTTCATCGTCTACTCCTTGGTGATTGGACGCTAGCACCGGGTCATCCACCTCAGCATGGTTAGATCCGTGGCCTTGTGTAGGTATTCCCTGTTGATTACTTTTTAGACTGCCGCTTGCAATTTGTGCTTCATTGTCCTCTAGCCCGTCGCTTGGAGGAAGTTGTGCTAGGTTATCTGAATGACCAGACTGATCCATACTCGCTTGATTTGGATCCAGTCCATGACTGTGCACCCCTTGCAGGTTATCTTTAATTTCATCCTTAGGAACGCCCGCGGAGTTGGAGCGCCCTGGGTTTTCAGATACAGCCGCAATATTCGGCTTAAGAGTATCGGTGTGGGGCAAGTTCGCTCGGTTATCTTTTAAACTTTCCTCATCAATGCCTTCGTTATGAGATCTGGATTTATCGGCGTCAATTTGAGCCGTGTTATCTCCCCTAGCATGAGCACCAGGAATCTGCGCCGTGTTGTCCTTCAAACCTGAACTATCTACAGGCTGAGTGTTCGCACCGGCTTGACCCGTGCTGGGAACCCCCGCCCTTGTCGTTTTAGCTACGCCGGCGGGTACTTTTGCCAGATTATCCCGCTCTGAATCGGTGGGCAGGGCTGCCCTGTTGGATCCCTTGTTACCCTGCTCGACTGCATCTTGAATATTTTTAGCAGATTTATCTGCCTCAAGCGTAGCCCTGTTGGCGACTGCATTAGCGCCGCCTGGAACGTTTTGAATGTTATGACCAAGCCCCTCATCCTCGGGTAGCGCGGCGTGCTGGTCGGATAGTCCCTCCTTACCTGGGACGTCTTGAAGATTGGGCTTGGCTTGTCCCGCCTGAGCAAGTCTTGCTTTAGCTTCCTTGAGCGCGTCCATTGCCGCCGAGCCTCTAAGTCTTGGCCTGGGTGCAGCGTCAGTTGGAAGGGTTGCTTTGGAGTCTGTGACGGCGTCTGTGCCAATGCCTTGGATATTTGCGCCCAAGGAGTCAGAACCTGGCAGAGTCGCTTTTGTGTCGCTGACGCCCTGGGAGCCAACTCCTTGGATATTCGCCCCAGCCGCTCCCGTGCCTGGCAACTTTGCTTTAGAGTCAGCTATGGCATCAGAGCCGACACCTTGGATATTCGCGCCAATTGAACCCGCTCCTGGCAAATTGGCTATATTGGGGGCAATAACTTCTGAGGAGTTGACATTTTGCAGATTCGCTTGGATTGCAATGCCCGGCAAATTCGCACCTCCTGCGCTTGCACCGGACCCATTGGAGAACTGCGTTTCGTCTAAAGTGTTGTGGACACTGCGCATTTGACTATTCAAATCCGCCATCTTTTGGGCAGCAGTTCTAGTGTCTGCGCTTTGAGGGGCTAGGCCAGCGCCGTCTTCAGCCCCAGCACCTTGTTCAACATGGATGGAGTTTTGGAAGACTTGGTCCTCTTCGGGCTTACTGAGGGTGCTCTCTAAGAGATCAAATCCCTCCTCCAAATGCGCAGAGCGACCTTTGGCATTCTTCGATCCCTTTTCAATAGTGACCGTATGGTTCTTACTTCTAATTATGTTGCCTTCGCTCATATATGCCTCCAAGGTCTATATTCGACTCTAAAGCACAAATGTTAAGGGCAAACGGGTATTATTCTTCGAATTGATTTTTTAAAGACCTAGCTGACCGAACCCACGATTTAGCCATGATGGGGTGTTTGCGAGTCTCAGACTCCGCGTCTTGACGACTAGAGTAGGGCCCAGTCACAACGATATAGTAGGGAGGAGCGTCCCGACGCTTGGTATACATGACTTTAGCGTCCCTGTAAAAGGGTGAGCTTTGTTGAAAGGCACGCGCCTCCTCAAAGGAGTCTAGTGCTGCGTGCTGCATCACCCATCCCTCCTCGGGGAGTCCTTGAACCCATCTTTGGTCCTCTGGCCTGGGCTTAAAGGCTGCGGGTGAGTCAACTGCCGCAGCTTTGGGCTTGCTCTCTTCTGCCTTATCCGCTTTATCGGCTTTGGTATCGAGTTTAGGGAGTGGCTCGTTGGATTTGGCAACAACGCTGGGCTTGGGCGCGGGGGCTTTAAGAGGGGCTTTTGTGTCCCTTGGATCTCTTGTCTCCCTGGTTGGAGATTCTTTTACGGTCTCCTTCGGTATATCCCGAGCCGAGGGCTTTGCCTCCTTTGCTTCTGGTTTTACATCCGCTTTGGGATCTACTTTCGGTTCTACCTTAGCATCTAACTTACCCTCGCTGCGGGCCGCAACCTTAGCGTCGGGCTTGGGCGCACCAGCAGTTGCGCTGGCCTGAGAAGCCGCAGATTGGGGCTGCACATTGGCAGCGTTCACACCTTGAGTTAACGGTGTTGTTTGAGTTTGAATTGGTGAGGAGTTGGCTGCAGGCGTTGAACTAGGAACTGCACTTGGGGGAGCTCCTGAGGCAGCGGCAGCAACCTTGGGTGCGATTACCACCTCCTTGTTCGGAATCAAGGAGTCATTGGTTTTAACCGGAACCTTGACTGAGGAGGACATCCCAACTGCCGATGGGGGTGCGCTAGGAGCGGGTGAGGTGGGTGAGGCAGTTGCTGACTTTGAAGCTGGTGCTTGTGCTGGTGCAGATGCTGCTGTTGAAGATGCAGGTGCTTGGGCTTGGACAGGCGCGACAACGGAGGATGGGGCTTGAGGGGCCGAGCTCAAAGGGGACGGGGAAGTGGTTGTGGTCGAACTTGGCGCCGTTGAAGGCGCAATTGAAGGCGCAATTGAAGGCGCAGTAGAAGGAGCAGTTGCCGCAGTACTAGCCGTTGCAGCGCTTGGGGCATTGGCACCAACTGCAGGATTTGCAGTTTCGCTCGGGGTTACCCCAGCCACTGCAGGATCAGTGGTGGTTGCAGGTGTTGTGGGAGCAGGCGCTGGTGTCTTAGACCCCGTATTGGATTTTGCAGTTGCCGGCTTCTTTCCAGAGACAAAATCCTGCAAGGCCTGAGCCTCTTGTACAACCTCATCTTTATATATCAAACCCAACGCAGTGACGGTCGCAACAATCGCAAAAATAAGAATAGCAGCAACCCGACCACTAAATGACATTTGGTTTTGTGATTGCTCCTCTACTTCTACCCTTCCCTGTCCGGGAGAATCCATCAAAGGATCAAACTCCTTTTTGTCCCCAGGCGAGAAATTATCTATCCCCGCGCTGCCACCCTTGAGTTCCCCTGGGCCAGGAAACTTACCGCTTGCAAGCGTTGCAGCAAAGGTCGCTGAAAAGTCTGCGATCGCATCCTGCGCCTCTTTGGGCTTGTCATCCATGGTTTCAATTTTATGAGACCGCTTAGGCGCCTTGGCCGCAGACGGGGACTCTGACTCCAAGATCCACTGCAATAAGTTCTTGCCGAAAACGGCTAACTTTTCTTCGTACGGATCTTGCTGATTGACGACTAAAACCAAATTAATGTTGCTGGTGGGAAATCCGTTAATAAGTCGAGCAAGGAGTTGTAACTCGAAGTCTTGAATTGCATGCGTGTCTGGGAAAATCATGTAGCGCTTGGGCGAGCGTTTTTGACTCTTATCCAAAGCTTCGTCTACAGTCAACTCTGACAAAATATCGTTAAAGCGCTGAACCAACTTCTCAGAATCTGCGGAGGACCACCACTCCACGTAATCTTCGCCCGACTCGTTGAGATGATCATAGATTTGACGCGCGTAGTTGGCTAACGCAACTTCGTCATCCCCGACGATGGCAAGATTTAAGCTGCCTTCGCGCAAAGATTTGAGCAAGATCTCAAATCTGAGTTTGTCAGCGGGGCTTTGGTAGAAATCGGTCATGAATTAAGTCTATATGAGTCTAATTGGCTGTCTATCTTCGGTCTGGGTCTGGTCGGTGAATATTATCGTTTTGTTTGAGCACTAAGGATGATCAATATGGACAGAGATAAAGTAACTTGGGTCTATTGTCTCCAATTTTCAACTCGAATGAGAGAAAAAATGACTGCATCCTTGTGCGATTTTCTCACGAGTGCAGAGAAATCCTAATTTGACTTGACTTTGTCATTTTTATTGACATCGCCTGAGACTCCAAACTCTACCAATGCGCACCCAAAACTTGCCCAGTACACACACCATTCAGGGAAGGCCTAGGGCTCTAAGCCTTTGGACCTATGCCTGAAACAAAAAACCGTTCTCATCGTATTTCATCTCATCTGGAATTTTAGGGCTAGGCCTTGGAAGGCGCCTAGTCGCTGCGTAAGACTGGTTCAAGCTGAACACATACGCAATAACTTGCGCGACAGCCTGGTAAAGCGCCTCCGGAATAGACTGGTCTAGGGGGGTCGTGAAGTAAAGCGCACGAGCAAGATCTGGGGACTCAAAGATATGAATCTGCTCCTCTTGTGCAAGCTCACGAATTCGTCTAGCGAGCTCATCCGTGCCCTTGGCCACCAAAGTCGGTGCCCCATCAGAGTTAGGATCATAAACAAGTGCAACTGCAAAATGCTGGGGATTTGTGATCACAACGTCCGCGTCCTTGACTTTGGCCATCATGCGGTTATTGGCCATTTGGCGTTGGCGGCGCCTAATTTGGGCCTTAACTTCAGGGCGACCCTCGGCGTCCTTCATCTCATCTTTAACCTCTTGCTTGCTCATCTTCAAGCGCTTGTTGATTTGGTAGCGCTGCAGGGGTACATCAACAAATGCAATAAAAAGCAAACCCAAACTCATCCAAAAGCAAGCATCAATGATCAATGCACCCGCTTGCTTGACAGCCAATCCGAGCTCCATTTGATTGATATTGGTAAGCTCCTCCAAGTTATTGGTCACCGACAAATACAAAATAGTGGCAATGACTGTGAATTTAGCAATCGACTTGACCAACTCAATCCAAGCTCTCAAGCCAAACATACGGGACAAGCCGTTTAAGAGACTAACCTTACCAAAATTAGGCATTGCTAATTTTAGGGAGAAGATAAATCCACCACTCAACCCCGTAGATAAGACGGAGACAAAAAGCAGAACAGCCATAAACGGCAGGATCAACAAGTAGGCATCCAATACAGATTGACCAAAAATAGCAGGCAACAACTCAGCCTTGTCGTAAATTTTTCGATCAAACTGAAGTTGAGAAGAAAAAAGTGTGCCCATTCGGTTAAAGAGCCACTCACCCGAAAAACTAAAAAAAAGGGTTGCCGTGAAAAGCAGCACCGCAGAGGATAAATCGTGGGAACGGGCAACCTGACCATCCTCCCGGGCTTTTTGAAGTCGCCTCGCGGTCGGTTCTTCGGTTTTTTCCGCCGATGAACTATCTTCTGATGCCATAAATTAATTTAAACTTTGTTTTAAACTTTGGTATTGAACATTAATTTTGAATTAATGAAGAATCATGTCTCTGAGATTATTGAAGCTTTGAACCCACACCCAATTGATTCGGCCCACCAAAGACGGGAACGAGAGCCAAAGCACAGCGTATCCAATCAAAATCATCGCGGGTAACCCGATCGAGAAAACGTGAAGACTTGGTGCAGCGCGGTTCACAAAACCAAGGCCAATATTGATAAAAAGCAGGGTCACCATCACAGGCAAGGCGATCAACAACCCAGCAATAAACATGAGACTACTCCAAGAGATCATCTTGCCCAGCAAATCCTGGGTGAGCAATGCTTTACCAATGGGAAAGTAATGAAATGACTCCAGCAAAATACCAAACATGATCAAATGCCCGCCCGTGAACAAAAACACCAAAGTTCCAAGGAGCACAAAGAACTCTGAGAGCACGGGTACGTTACCAAGACCTGGGTCAATCAAAGTTGCCATGGTCAGGCCCATGGAGTTGGCAATAGTTTGACCGGCAATATCAATAGCTGCAGTCGTTATCTGAAAAATCAAGCCCATCGTAAAACCAATAAAGAGTTGGTTAAACACCTCCAACACTCCGCTCGCGGTTAAGGGATCAATCTTTGGAATCTCCACTTGCATGGACAAAAAGAGCGTGAAAGTAAGCGCCATCACGATTCGGATGGGCAAGCTGAGGGAGCTGACAGGAAAGACGGATGTGAAGGCTAAAAAAGCTGAAATCCTGAGCATAGGCCAGATGAGCGCGTAAAAGCGGTCCAGCAAATCGAGCAGCATGATATTCATATGAAAACCAATTCCTCTCTCAAATATAGGTGCGCGTGAGCGGGTGAAGTATCAGAAGATAAAGCTTCTCGAGCTGGCAAAGCCGTTGAACCCATGGCAGACAAAGCTTTAGGCCTTGTAAGTTTCATGATCACATGAAAAGCGCTGGAATTCGCCCAAAAATAATTCGTGTGTAATCCACCAACGAATTGATCATCCAACCTCCAAATATGGAAAGCGTCAGCCCCAGACCCAAGAGTTTAGGGATGAAACTGAGGGTTTGCTCATTAATGGATGTAGCTGCCTGGAAAACACCAACCAACAAACCGATCACCAAGCCCACGATCAACAAAGGGCCTGAGATGAGCATGGTCATCCAAAGCGCTTGACGACCTAAATCAACCACCATTGCTGTATCCATAGTAGTTCCTCCCGTTATTTAAAGATGAAACTCGATGCCAAAGAGCCCATGATGAGACTCCAACCGTCTACGAGTACAAAAAGCATCAATTTAAAAGGCATAGAGATGATCATGGGCGAGAGCATCATCATCCCCATTGACATCAAAACACTCGCAACCACCAAATCAATAACCACAAAGGGTATGTACACCATAAAACCGATCATGAACGCGCTTTTAAGCTCAGACGTTAAGAATGCGGGCATGAGGGTTGTAAAGGGGATATCGTCGGGACTGTTGACCTCCTTTTTTTGCGCGATCTGCATGAACATGGTGATATCGTCTTCACGCGTTTGCTTCATCATGAAGTTGCGAATCGGAGCCTCCGCTTTGGCAAGTGCTTGCTCAAAGGGCATGCTGCCGTTCATGTATGGGGATAAGGCGTTTTTGTATACATCATCAAACACAGGTGTCATGATGAAGAAAGTCAAAAATAAAGCCAAACCAACCAATACCGTATTGGGCGGGGTTTGCCCCGTTCCAAGCGCTTGACGCAAAATTGAGAGCACGATGATGACACGCACAAAGGACGTCATCATCAAAAGCAATGACGGCAGTACGGAGAGCACCGTCATGAGTGCCAACAACTGCAGCGTTAACGTGTACTGTTGCCCGGTTTTGCCGCTGGTAACGTTCACCATCGGAAGCCCCTGAGGCAAAGCGCCCTCAGGCCAAAGCATCGCTACAAATACAAAGGACAACAAAAATAACCGCACCCAAAAGCGAAGCGGTTGCAGTTTAAGACGCGCCATTCACATCTCCAAAGGTATCTTTGAAACTCTTAACCGCCACCGGGCTAGAAGGCGGTTCGGTATCCGGATCTGAGTCCTCACGCCATGCGTGAAGTTTTTGTAAATCATTGGGAGTGATGGAGACGAGAATTTTATGTCCATCAACTCTCACGAGCATTAGTTTGTGTTTAAGGCCGAGTTGCAAAGTATCGACAACTTGAATGGGCTTGTTTTCTCTGTTGACGAGAAAGCCTCCTTTGCGCTTTGCAAGCCACCACAAGCAAGCGGCGAGCAAAAGAAACACAAAAGTTACACTGAATGCGAACTGGGCCCAATCATGAATCGGCATGGGGGCATTATCTCTCCGACAAAGCCATAATTGCGATAAGATTTAATAAAAATTACATTTAAAAAGAATTTTGCGGCTGGTGTGGGCACAATTAACTCGTGAATTGAAGATTTTCGGATTTCTTTGCACCCACCCACAGAACAATCACGCACAAAATCAGCCGCATCCGCAAACCTTTGTAAACTCGCAAATTCAGTTGAACGCCCTACCTTTTTTTCAAAATATCAAGAATGCTTTAACCGCCGGGGGTACGGGTGGGCTGACTTGGCATTTGCATGCAGCTTTGTCAAGCCAGCGCTGGGAAAGCACCAAAGCTCGAATTGAGACGCATCTTTTTAAAGGTTTAAAGCTTAGGGCTCAGTTGGATAAACACAGCGCGGGTGAACTCAAATTAGTCCTGATCGGCGCAAGCGCCGGGTGGATGATGTCAACCCCTTGGTTGGAATCGTTTAAGGAAATTGTTATTTACGACATAGATCCTTTGACACCTGTGCTCTTTAGACTCAATCACGGACGGGCACTCAAACAAAAGGGTGTACACCTGCGCTTTCATACTACGGACGCCATCGATCAATTAGACCGAATTTTAAGCAAACACCCAGATTCGGTGATCTGGTTTGATAATGTGCTGGGCCAGCACCGTATTCGCTTAAAAAATTCAGATTTAGCGAGTACTCAACTGAAAATACTGCAGCGCCGATTAAAGGGTCGGTTTTGGGGTAGCGTGCATGACCTTTATTCTGGCCCGGTCCAGCGGCTACCAGACTCCCCGGTTGACGCGCTCCTTGAGCTGGCTCGCATTGACGGATCCGACCAAGACAGTGCCCGGGTGCGCATCACTCGAGACGAAAATCGACCCATAGACCAAGAAGAGACGAGCCTAGGACAAGCTCGCCAGCGTTTTCTGCAGAAACTAGGTGCTACGGCAAAAGGTGGTGCTTGGCTAGATCATGAAACAGCAAAAGTATTTCCGCCTGGAACGGCGCTCACATGGACAGGATGGGATTTCAAACGGGACTATTGCCACTGCCTGGAGTTGGGTTGGACAAGCAGCAGCTGAGACCCAGCTTGAATGGGCATGCTTATCTTGATGCTTAAGCTTTCAAGTTATAAAGCGTAACGCCTAGGGCGTCCATTTGTTTTTGCTCCATCTTGCGCTCCCAGCGCTTCACCGCGGCCAAGTCTTGCTCAACCAAGGCGTCCATCTTCATCTTCTTCAGTTCAGCTTGCATCAAGTTACTTTTCTCATTAGCCAGATCAGCTTGGGCTTGAGAGATTTGTTGTTCAGCTTGCTTTAATACGAGTTGCAGTTGAGTGATGAAATGCCTGTAGTTGGTGGTCTCTGACATGGAGTGCAGACGCGCTTGGATGATGTTGGACTGTGATTTGTACTCGGCCATCATCTCTAAGATTTTGCTGCGACTGGTCTCTAATTGCTCCAGTTTATTTCGAGCAAGCGTGACCCGCGACTGAGCAAGCTCAACTCCTTCAAGCGCTTTTTTAGCAAGTACGGGCCAACAATCACGAGGTTTCATCTGGGATTAATCAAAGAAGAGAGACATTGAACAACAACTTCGCCACTGCACAGTAACTTTGGTTTCTTTTGGACTGTCCATTACAGCTTAGTCAAAGAACTGTCAGGCATCTTCAAGGCATCTTCAAGGCATCCTCAAGGCATCCTCAAGGCATCTTATGGTCATCATATGGCCAACTAAAAAGCACCTAGAAGTTCTCTCAACTGCTCTCTAGTGCTTGCATAGTCCTGTGAAGTGTTCATATCTTGTTGGAGGAACTCCGCCATAGCGTCGTGCAAACGAATTGCATCGTCGACCTCACGATTGCTCCCGCGCTCATATGCGCCTACAGAAATCAGATCCACGTTTTGTTGATACAAAGACCAAAGTCTTCGCAACTTATTCGAGAGTTTTAGCTCCTCGGGGGGTAATAAACTCTGCATGATCCGAGATATTGATCCGTTCAATTCGATTGCGGGGTAGTGGGCCGCATCGGCGAGTTTACGAGAAAGCATGACCTGTCCATCAAGAGATGCACGCGCAATATCTACTATAGGATCGGAGGAGTCATCGCCTTCGGCCAGTACCGTGTAAACAGAGGTAATAGCGCCGTGTCCGTGTCTGCCGACCCCGCCTCGTTCAATCAAATTTGGGAGTAGTGCAAAAACTGATGGAGGATAGCCCTTTGCAGTTGGCGGCTCACCGATTGCCAATCCGATTTCGCGCTGTGCGTGGGCAACACGCGTCAAACTATCACACAGCATCAAAACGCTCTTGCCCTGATCCCTGAAATACTCAGCAATTACATGGGTCATTTGAGTGGCTTTAAGTCTCAAAACGGGGGAGACGTTCGCGGGAGCGGCGATCACGACAGATTTAGCCAACCCCTCAGCGCCTAAGGACTCTTGAATAAAAGCTTGGACTTCACGCCCACGCTCACCAATCAGACCAATCACAACCACATCGGCTTTGGTAAAGCGAGTCAACATGCCCAAGAGCACACTCTTGCCGACGCCAGAGCCCGCGACCAGGCCAATACGTTGCCCCACACCCATGGTAAGCACACCGTTGATGGCCTTGATACCAACATCTAAGACCTTGTGAATGGGTCCTCTCTCCATGGGGTTCAAGGGATGCCCCAGCAAGCTTACCCGGTCATGACATGCAGGAGCGGGTTTACCGTCCAAGGGTTGACCACGTCCATCGATGACGCGTCCCAGTAACTGAGAGCCTAGGGTGACCTCTGGGATCTCGCTAATCACACGAACTATATCGCCAGGGCCGACACCAGTTGGCTCGGTAAAGGGCATTAAGAAAAGTACTTTGTCGTTAAAACCTACGACCTCAGCTTCAATGCGGTGCCCGCCCCTTCCGATCACCTCACAACAAGCGCCTAGGGGAGCCATTAGCCCCCGAGTCTCCAGGGTCAAGCCGACCAAACGAGCCAAAGTTCCGCTGCGCTGGGGTTTAGGGGCACTGATCTGGGGTAAGCAGTCCAGCACTTCATCAGCAAAATTGAGGTTCATAGGTGGAGTTAAATTTGAATCATTGACTTGATAACGCTTGCGACTCTGGATTTCTCGTGCTCAACAACGTAGCGAGCAACCATTAACTTGTCATCAAAACTGTTTGCATCGTTCAATAGCTCTGCGGGAATGGTTGGCTTGGATTTCTTCTTCTGATCTTTCATGCGTTGCTTCATAGCGTCCATTCCGTCCTCTTCCGTTTCCTCAGCACTTTGTGCATCAACCGATGTACTGTCCACATCAACCACGACCTCACGCGCAACCCGTGGGCGCATAAAAGGGTTGGGCTTGGGCGGCAAAGGCTCGAGCGCAAGTAAAGGAGGTGTCTCTTGTACGGGCTCCTCTGTCACCTCGGGTTGCAAGGTAATAGTGGTCGGCGCGGGGGCGTTTAGAACTTTATCAAACTGACTCTTAAATGCAGACATCACTGCAAACTGCGCAGCTTGCTCGATACCGATACGGTCGGTCTCGCGACGGAACATACCCATCAGCATGGGACGCACGACAAAGAAAATAAATCCTATGCACATGAGTGTGCGAAGGCCTACGTTGATCATATCAAGCATCTTTAACCTCCTTGTCCTTGTCCTTGTCCTTGTCGTTGTCGTTGTCGTTGTCGTTGTTGATTGCCTCTAAGCCTTGGATTTGCTCTGAGTCCTTGAGCACTGGTGCCGTAGCTGAAGATTCTTCAAAAGCGGATAAGCTATGAGCGGGTTCAGTTTCTGACCCATCCTCTAGTTTGACTTTATTTGCACCGAGGGCTGCGTCCTGTGTAGACTCCACCGCGCTTTTTGAGTCCTCCTCAAAGGGCTCAACTTGCGTGGACTCTGTCCACTGAGCGTCTAAGGCATCCTCACTGCCTGCATCAAGCTGATCTTTGTGATTATTTTCGTCAAAATACTTGTGATCAACCTTTTTATTCATGAGCGTAGAGCGCTCCTTCCACTCCTGGGGCTGACCCAGTAAGCGATTGGCAATTGTCTCAAGTCGGTTTTGAATTAAATCTTCGATCTGGGTGTCATTAACAGATACCCGAACACTACCGACCTGCATATTTTGAGCAGCGCTAATCTTCAAGCGCTCAAGATTTGTCCCCGCAGCAGACTCTAAAAGTTCTTTATCAAGCGGATTAAGCTCAACTTTGACAACTGGCGTGTCCCTCATATCCAGGTCATCGATACAACGCTTGATCAAGCGCTCAACGACTTTGGGTGAAGCACTCAACTCACCCAATACGAGTTGCTCAGCGATATGAACGGATAGTCTTTTCAAAGGTTCGAAAAATGTTTGTGAATCCTCTGTTAACTCTTTTAACTGATCACATAAATCCGTTAAAACCTTAACCTTAGGCTTCATATCCTTGTCTAATTGTTCTTTCTTCTTCTCTAATTCACCCAGCAAAGACTCATCAAAGGACTTGATCTTGTCCTTTAAATTTTGAATCTCACGCTCATACTCTTTGCGCTCACTCTCGCGTTGGAGTTGCACTTGAGCTTCCTTCTCTTTTTGCGCGAGAGCGCGACTCTCCTCCTCTTTAAGGGCAATCTCCGTTTGCAATGACTCTTGCACTGCAGCTTTCTCTTTGGCCTCTAAGAGTCCTTTTTGGTACCCCTCTTCAAATGCCTTCTCGGCGGCGAGTTTGGCCGCCAAAGCGGAGACTTCCGCTGCATCACTTGAGTCGCCGCTTTGATCCTCAAATCCATTCGCTTCTAACCCCTCGAGGGAGTCCATCGACTGAGCTGAAGAATCTGTATCCTTAGAGGAGTCAAGCTCACTCAAAGACTCTAAAGCGTTTTCACGCCTCTCAACTGAGTCATCAGAGTCTGCTGATCCTTGCGCAACCCAATCCTTGTGATCACCGTTTTGTGAATCTACACCTGCTGAGCTAAGCTCACCAGAATCACCTGAGATCAATGCATCCTCGCCAGATCCGTGGTCCTCAGCACCTAGCTCACGTTTAGAGTCGTCCTTAGAATTATTTTTGGCAATGGTTTCGCTCTTGGGTTGAGCTCTACCACTTAGGCTAAGTTCATAATCATCGCTAAACCCGAGTTTCTTTAAAAGTGCACGTCTAGACTCCCCGTAGGTCGGGATAAACGGCTGATCCGCATTAGAGTGCGCCTCGGGATTCTTTAATTTTTCTCTGGCCAATCGTTCTGATTGACTCAAGTCTTTTACTTTATAAGTAGTTTTTACAAGCTCTAGTGTCAAAGCGCGTGCGTGGCGGTGTTGCTTTGACTTGGAATTGTCCCCACCAGCTTGCTCAGCATTACTATCTAACGCCGATCCTTGTGAGCTGCGTTTGCCCATTTGCCTGAGTGAGTCCAGATCATCTAAGACAAACTCACTGGCGTCGTCCACCACCTCAGCAGGCTCTGGAATGGAGAGTTGTGTGAACTCTCCACTGGCGTAATCAATTTTCGGAACATCGGTCCAGTCCGTCTCACCGAATTGACGCCCTTTAGAGCCATCGGTAAATAAAGACTCCTCCTCCCACCGTAAATTTTTAGGTAAAAAGGACTCGAGCCTATAGTCGGCAGGGCGGTGTGCGGATAGATTAGACAAAGTCTGCTCCACCCAACATCAACTCACCCGCGTCGGAGAGTTTTCTAGCCATACGCATAATCTTCTTTTGTGACTCTTCGACATCGGCCATACGTACTGGGCCCTTGGCCTCCATGTCGTCTTTGAACATGCCCCTTGCACGCTCAGACATGTTGTCAAAGAATCTGTCCTTGGTTGCATCACTCGCACCCTTCAATGCAATCATCAGCATATCGGGCTCAACAGCGCGCATAAGCACCTGGATACCCTTGTTGTCCACAGTGACCAAGTTCTCAAATGTGAACATCAAGTCTTGGATCTTCTGCATCAAAACGGGGTCCAAGGCCTCCAACCCATTCATAATAGTCGCTTCAATCTCAGTTTTAGTGAAATTCATAATGCCAGCAGCGGCTGCGAGACCACCAAAGCTGGACGAGGCATTTGATGCGCTCTTAGAGAATTGCTGCTTCATGATCGCCTCTAACTCAAGCATCGCAGCCGGTTGGACCGTATCCAAGCTGGCAATCCGCTGAATCACCTCGGGACGAACATCCATCGGTAGATAAACCATCACATCGGCTGCAGTAGAGTTCTCCAGAAGCGACAAAATAATGGCAATCACCTGTGGGTGCTCACCCTTGATCATCTCTGCAATAGAGCGCGGATCCATCCAACTCAAGATATCAAGTCCTTTGGTACCCTGGCCAGGCATGATGCGGTTCAATACGGAGTTGGCTTTATCGTCGCCGAGTGCCAAGCGCATGACTTTCTCGACATAATCATTGTTACCTAGGCTCAAGCTGGTTTGTTTTTTCAGCATCTCCACAAACTCATCAAGCACCACATTCACTGCATTTTGAGAAAGAGATGCGGCTTGCACCATCGCTCCTCCAAGGGCCTGCACTTCTTTTGGACTCAAGTACTTGATGATCTCTGCAGCCTGCTCCTCACCCAGGAGCAGCATCAGTACAGCAGCCCTTTGGGTCGAAGTCATCTCAGCCATCTCAGCCTTCAGCTCCGGTGTCCATGCAATTGAGTCGGTATCTGCCATTTTTAAATTTCCTGTTTAAATAGTCTTAACGATGCGCTATAACTATTATTGAATCATATTTTTGAGTACACCAGCAACACGGGTCGAGTTATCGGAGACGATCATTCGAATCAGTGCAACCTTGTCATCATAAGTGTTGGCTGTATCGAGCAAGTCCGCTGGGATGGCTTGTTTCTTGGGCTTCATGTTAGCCATCTTAGCCTTCAAATCATCCATAGTCTCGCCCTCTTCCATCTCAATTTCGGAATTAGGATCGAGTCCTGCAGCCTCCTTCGCGGCTTGAAGCTCTTGGGCTTCCTGCGCTTCCTTAGCCAAGAAGAGCTCGGCCTCGATTTTGGCGCGTTCTTCAGCTGCACGTCTCGCCTCTTCAGCAGCTTTGGCCTCTGCAAATGCAGCCTCTCTTGCAGCACGCTCAGCGATGGCTTTGGCAGATGCGTCGGCTTCGGCCTGTGCGATGCGCTCGGCACGCATTTTCTCCGCAACCGAGGCCTCCGCCGTTGCCGCAACCAGTGCTGCCTTGGCAAGCTCAGCTGGATCAACCTCAGGCTTGGTCATACGCTTAACGACTGGGCGAACGACAAGCAACAAGAAGAGTATAAATAATACAGCTATACCTGCGCTGTTTGCAATAGAGGCGACACCCTCATCTTTGTACCAAGGCACTGCATCGGGATCAAAGGGTGGCTCAAAATGTGTTGAAACAACAGTTACAACATCACCTCTATCGTTGTTAAATCCTACTGCGCCCCTGACCAATTGGTTCAAACGGTCGAGCTCCTCTTGTGTGTAAGGAATCGTCGTTTGGGGAGGCATGCCGTCAGCAGGCTTTTCTACCTTCATGCCTGCTGGGATGGGACGTTCGTTAATCAGTACACCAACACCCATGCGTTGGATGGTACCCATTTGATTTGTTGTGTGACGCACTGCACGGTCGAGCTCGTAGTTCTTTGTACTACGCGCTGTAACTTGAACGCCCTTCTCGCTTAAACCCTTATTGATATCTGCGCTCGTATTAGGCGTAGCGGCAGGATTTTGGGGTGGATTGGGCGGCGTGTTGCTCAGTGAGCCTGGGATGCCAATCGCATCTTTAAATGTATTGCGGTCTTCTACAAAGAGCTCAGAACGTGTTTTAGGGCCCTTGTCTCTTTCGTCAAAATCCTCAGTTGTAGTCTCTTGCTGTGTGAAATCTAGATTAATAGAGACCTGAGCACTCACGTTTGCCTCACCAACGATTGGGGCCAACAACTGAATCAAGCGCGTACGGTACAAGTCTTCCATTTGTTGCTTTTGTTGCAACTGCGCTGCTGTAAGGCCTAAAGGAGCCTCCAAGAGCATATCGTTCATGAGAGAGCCGTAGTTGTCAACTACAGACACATTCTCAGGAGCTAGGTAAGGAACGCTGGCTGATACAAGTTGAATGATGGCTTGTACATTGGCAGCCGATACGATCTTGCCAGGTGCGCGTGTAATGACTACAGAAGCTTTTGTGGGCACCCGGTCACGAACAAAAACGGTTTGTTTTGGCGCGGCCAAATGCACGCGAGCGCTCTTAATGCCGGCGATTTGAGCAATACTTTTAGCGAGCTCTTGCTCCATTGCGTTGTTGTAGCGAACTTGCTCCATGAACTGGCTGGTCGTCATGGCTGGCATATCTTTCAGCCCTTCCATGCCCTGCATATCTGAATGAGGGAGCCCCTTAGAAGCGATTAACATTTTGGCTTCTTGGTAACGGGTGGCAGGCACCATAATTTGTCCGGAGTTTTCGTCGATTTCAGGCTTGAAATCGGCTCCTTTTAAAGCCTCTAAAGCGATTTGTTTATCTGCCTCTGGCAGCATCAAGTTCAGCGCCTTGTAGCTGGGAGACTTCATAGACATAGAGGCCAAACCAAACGCTGCAACAACCAGCATGATGACCACGAGGGGCAACATCTTTTTGACGCTGGGTTGGCGGATGATTTCCTTCAGCATACCCATCGGGTCGCCCAGCACTTGGGAGGCCATGGGACGCGCGAGTGCGCCTGACTTTGCGCCTTGAGCGTTGGCTGCAGAATCCCCGCCTTCAGTCATTTCTGAGCCAGCGGGGGAGGGAATGCTCAAAGAATTGTTTAACGTTGCACTTGCGGTTGCCATAGTTTTCTTTCAGTCTTAAGCCTTAGACCGGCATGTTCATAATATCTTCGTAAGCCTTGAGCACTTTGTTGCGAACTTGGAGGGTCGCTTCAAAGGACAAGGACGCTTTTTGCATTCCCAGTACCACGTCAGTGAGTGGAATGTCCTCACCTCTTTGGTACGCATCTGCCATTTTTTCGGAGTTCACATTGACGTCGTTGACTTTGTTAAGCAAATTTCGAACCGAATCGGTGAAATTGGGTAACTCGGTCGTTGGCGCCGATATGTTTTTAGCTTGGTAGGCACCACTGGCTGCATTTGCACCACCTGCACCGCCAACGCCGTTCATGCTCATTTGTTGAGCAAAACTAGCTCCGCTGGTCATCCCAGCTGCATTGCCCGAATTCATAGCACTCGTTGAACTAGCCGCCTGCGATTGATAAGAGCGAATAGTCTCCATCATCGATTGGATACTGCTTGCTGAGGTGGGATCAATCATGGTTTGCTTACTCCGCTCTTTGTTTGAGGTTGTGGTTCAAATAAAAAGTATGTAATTACTCTGCTGCCGCTAAGGACATTCCGCGGTCTCTCAGCTGAGCCAGTTTGTAGCGAAGTGTTCTAGGACTGATGCCTAGTTTCTTGGCTGCTTCGATCCTGTTCTCACTCGTCTTGATTGCGGACATGATGACCAAATGTTCGCTTGCTTTTACAGCGGAGCTCAGGTCAACATTGACGTTGCCATTGACTGCATCGTCTGAAAGACTGTTAGGTCCTTGCAGATAGGATGTGCCGTTCAGTCTGCTTGATGGAATGGGCAAATACTGCTTGCCCTCGTTAGAAATTACGTTTTTAGCGAGCGCTGAGGTGATATCGGCAACGGGTGACTGCAAAGAGTCTGCCTTAAAAGCGCTGAAGGATACGGGTGTGTTAGATGTGTCTAAATGGCTGTGACCAAAGGATCCATTGCCGTAGCCGTTTCCGTTGTTGCCCTGTCCGTTTCCGCCCATACCGCCTTGACCTGCAAAACTCGGTGTAGCTTCATCGAACATCAAATGATCGGTAGTGATGGTCTCAGCAGAGCACAAAACAACCGCGCGTTGAATCACGTTTTCGAGTTCACGCACGTTACCGGGCCAAGGATAGTTGTTGAGCAACCCTTGGGCTTGCAGATCCACGCTGTAACGAATAGCAGGATTGCCGTGTCTGGCGAGGGACTGCATCACCAGGGGCATGATGTCTCCAACTCTCTCACGCAGGGGTTGAATAGAGAGTCTAAAAGTACTAATACGGAAATACAGGTCTTCCCTGAATTCGCGCTGCTCAATGGCCAAGCGAAGGTCTTTGTTGGTTGCAGCAACAATTCGAACATTCAAATCAATTGCTGACTCACCGCCCAAACGGTTTAGTTTTCTTTCCTGCAATACACGCAGTAACTTAGCTTGGAGGTGAATGGGCATTTCACCAATTTCGTCCAAAAAGACTGTTCCGCCGCAGGCCTGTTCGAACAGACCTTTGTGGTCTTTTAGCGCGCCTGTGAAAGCACCCTTTTCGTGACCAAAGAGCATGTCTTCTATTAAATTTTCGGGCAGTGCTGCGCAGTTCATAGCAACAAAAGGACCCTTAGCTCGTGGGGATGACTCATGCAGCACACGAGCCAATACTTCCTTACCCGCACCTGTTGGTCCAACCAAAAGAACCGTCACATCGGTTTGGGCTACTTTTTGAGCCAAAGCTAGTAAGTGTTGGCTGATAGGATCCACGAAAACGTAGCTTGCGGGCTTGGTTGCATTTGCAACGATATGGCTTGCCTCTTGTGCCTTCTCGCTTGTGATACTACTCACAACGTCTGACCAAATGACAGGACCCATCTCCTCAGAAGAGATAACGTTCAAAGCACCCAAACGCATAGCGTCCACGGCGACTTCGATTCTCCTGCGCTCTACTCTGCAAACAACTGGCACTTTGCGACCCAAGAGTCCGATCAAGGTTTGCACCTCTTTCAAAAGCTCCACGTTGTCACTCAAGCGGATGATGAGTAAATGTGTCTTCTTCAAAGCCACATTGAGTTCATCAAGTGTGTTTACCGTTCTGAGTTGAATGCCCACTTGGCCCAAATGCGCGCGCTCAGCGTCACTAAGAGGGCTAATCGGATCTAGCCATACAGCATCAATTGAGTTTTCTGTCGAATGAATCACTTTTATTCAGCCTGTTACAATGGTATAGCTTTAAAGCAATACGTATGCCAGGTTAAATATTGATTCCTAAGTATTAATTTATTTAGTTTAAATTAAATAATAAGTACTAATAAATGCATTCTAGTCGTAATATCGACACGAATATTTAAGCTCTCCAGCCTGTCTTTGACGTCTGAGTGACGGATTGAGCCTTAGCAAGGTTAGCATTAAATGCGGGTGGTAATGAGGAGCCAGGGTTACGAGCCGAACCAGAGCTGACGTTTTGCCCGCCCTGGGTAGCTTTAGGCATAAAGCCTCGGCATATCCTACCGTCTGCCCTTAAGACTTCTATGGACGGCATGAGTCGACTCTTAAATCCCATCAAACTGCACATGTAAGGAGTTGCAGGCTCCCAACTGATGGCAAAGTGCCTGCATTGCCAACAATTTGGAGAATTGTTGTACTCAGCAGTCTCACTGGGCTGTTGATTTAAAATTGAACTCATAAAGTCATTCTGTATCTTATTTCAGGACATTGAAAGCTTTTTTGCTTTTATATCGACTCAAAAGTCAGTCAATTATCCTTGCAACAATTTCAGAACAGTTTGTTGACTTGTATTAGCCTGAGCCAACACAGCCGTAGCAGCTTGCTGCATGATCTGTGTTCTGGACAAGTTCGTACTCGCCTGAGCGTAGTTCGTGTCTTGAATCGCACTTTGTGATGCGGTCAAGTTAACAGACATACTCTGTAAATTATTGGTCACATAACTCAGTCTATTCATCACAGCACCCATCACAGATACTGTTGCACTGATGTTATCAATGGCCTTACCCAGGCGCGTAATCATTGCCTCAGCCGCGCTTTGCGAGCTGATGTAACTGCGCTGAGGCTGAGCAGAAGGTACACCAGTTGTGCTGGTCGGCATCACGGTTCCCGCTGCGGGCGCAGTTTGGTTAACGTCCCAGGTAATATCACCTGTTATAGATCCGTTGGATCCAAAGTCTGGCAGATCGATACTCACCGTCTGATTGGCATCTGGTCCAATTTGGAACTGGAGTTGACCAACGAGTGGAGGTGCTAAAAGTGTTTGCGCATCTTTCGCCAAACCACCTGAAGTACCCGCAGAGAAACCTAGGGCCGTGAAATTGGAAGCTGATGTGTACCCGTTAATACCAGGCTGAACATCGATGGGTTTATTGGACTGCAAACTGACTGTGCCGTAGACCGTAGATGCATAGCTACCTGAGCTCGCAGTGGCTTGAGGGATTCCTGTTACACCCGGTGCGTTCAGTTGTGGATTACCACCTAAACCAAAGTCACTCGCTGTGTACTGAGCACTATCGTACCAAACAGATAAGTTTCTACCGTCTGTCGTCGTCAACTGTACGCCCTGCCCCTGAGGGTTAATGGATGCGCTCACACCTGTCTCACCCACAACGGGGTTCAAGGCGTTGATGACAGCTTGGATACGCTGGCTTGGAGTCTGACTGGTCTCCAAATCGACTTGTACGCCCACTCCGTTGACATACAGTGTCGCAAATCCGTTTGGAATGCTCTGGTTTACACCCGTCACACTTCCCGCAATGGTTGCAGGATTGGCGACAGCTGTCACTCCAGTCAAGCTGGTCTGCGTGTTAATCGCTGCAGCTGTTGCATTGGCACTTGCAATCTTCGCACTTGTAGCGGAGACACTTGCATTTTGAGAAAGAATGTCACCACCTGAGGTTGCACCTGGAATGGCCACACCGTTGATGACCAAGTCCCCTTGATTCAAAATCACTGGACTTTGACCAGGATTGATCACTGACTCACCGCTGTTTAAAACGGTGGGTTGTTGACCGGGCTGCAAAGTGGTGTACTTTTGCGTAGTCACTGTTGAGACGTTAGCCGTGTAGTTACCTGGACTGAGTCCAGAGTCACTCAAATTACCGTTAGGTGTTGTGCCAATGGTGATGGGCTGAGCAACCTTAGACTCTAAAGAGTAAGTACCGCCTTGAACACCTTGAGTCAGGCCCGTTCTAGCCTGGAAGTCCTGGGTTGTTGCGTTCCCAATATTCTCAAACTGAACTTCAATGTTGCGTCCATCAGGCGCCACCAAACTCACACCCTGACTGTTGTTTCCAGAATCAACGGCGGTAACGCCGGTTAATTTTGAGATTGAATTAACAGCCGTAATCACCGCGAGGCGTGAAGCACGTGGGTCATTTAAGACAGATGTAATTTGTGGTGTTACGATTCCGTTAATCATCACGTTACCGTTCACAACGGTGGCACCAGACATTGCTGAGCCCTCCATTGTGTTTTGATTAACAATCGCAGTCACACCCGTTTGAGCTGTCACTTTATTGATAGCTGCAGCCTTTGCAATAGCGCTACCTGCAGCGTTGTTAGCTGGTGAAACTTTATCGTCTGTAGAAAGTGATGTAGGAACGACCACACCGTTTATAGTTAAGTCACCCGCGTTCAGCGTGGGAATACTGCCTTGTACGGCTATATTCACAGTTGTCATGTAATCCGCGTCCGAGGGATTGTTGATCTGAGTGGGAGGTGACTTGGTTAAGTCAACCTGAGTCGGGTTGGTCGCATCTTGAAGAATGTTGACAGTTAAGTCGCCACTGATAACCTGTGCATTAATAGGCAAAGTAGAGTCAAAATTGACTGTTCCAGTTTGCGGATGCAAAGTTCCGACCATGTTGACAGTCTTACCGTTGGAGGCCAAGAAAGTAGCGGTCACTGTGGACCCATCTCCCTGCCTGGAATCCAAATTCATACTCAGTGCGCCGGTTTGTAACCAAGTGCCAGGAGAGGCAAAGGACTGTTGTCCAAGTAGCGACGCAGAGTTATAGTTAGACGGAGCTTGTAAATTGGAGTCATTGACATTGTTCTGCTCAGAGTTCGCACCTGTTCCATATGCGGTTTCAAACGGCGCCGTGTTATTGACGAAAGTAGACTCCGTATGTACACCGACTGCTAACGCAGAAGGGGAACCAGCAACAACTTGGTCGACATTAAATGTAGACTGAAGCGTAGACAAAGATACAGTCGCATCTTTAGGGATAATTTGCAGTTGTCCATTACCGATTTGCGCGTTATAACTTTGATTAAAAGTTGTATTCGCATTCAATTGATTGGCCAAATCACTTGCTACAGCAGTTGGCGTCGTGTTGACTGAGTTCAGAGTTGATGAAACTGTGGTGTTACCAAAGGTGACACTCAAAGAATCTCCTGTACTCATTGAACCAGTTGCTGGAACCACATAACTAGAGGTTGCAGAAAACGCACCAGTCGTCAAATTCATGGTCGACGGCAAAGCTACGCCAGGTGTATTTGCAGTAAAAATCAAATTACCGTTGTTTACCGAAGCCGTGTAGGGATTGTTCCCGCCATTGATTTTCTGTACCAATGACGTCAGTGTGTTACTTTCTGTCGTAGAGAAGGGTACAGAATAGGTGTTTGTGCCGTCCGTAAAGACTGCGCTAGGTACCTTTGTGAAGTCCGCCGGATTGGTCTGGGTGAATGCTAATGGAGCTGGATTACCTAATTGCGTACTACTTCCGTAAAGTGTATCAATTGTTGCTGATCCAAATCCAATTTGCTGCGCAATGTTGGGCTGGGTAACAGTGATGGATGGGCTAGGAGAAATAAAGATGTTTGACTGCTTGGGAGCAGATACCGCTTTATAAACGGGGTAAGGACTGAGCTGTTTGCCCGCGGTACCGTTCAACACTGGGAATCCGTTCCACTGTGTGTTGTTAGATATCGCAACAATTTGTTGTTTCAACTGTTGAAACTCCAAATCCAAGTCTTGACGTTGTGAATCGTTGTAGGTGCCGTTGGCAGATTCTGTAGCGAGCTGCTGCATACGCTGGAGCATCGTCGTAATCTGGTTGGCAGCGCCTTCAGCTGTGTGAATTAAATTGACAGCATCACCAGCATTTTGAATAGATTGTGAAATACCGCTGATTTGCGTATGCATCCGGTTCACAATCGCCATACCCGCGGCGTTGTCTGCAGCAGAATTAATCTTCATGCCGGTGGACAACTGCTGCATCGAGCTAGATTGTGATTTTGATGTATTTTGCAAAGCTAATTGCGAATACAGTGCATTTACGTTTGTGTTGATAACTGTCATTTTTTCAACTCCTAGCCTTTATGGCCATTCAAATATTGCCACATACCAAGCAATTCATATGCCAAGTTTATTGTTGGATTTTGAAAGCTCGAATTCATCAAATTACTCAATTAAATAGATACTAAAGTTCTGGTAGTGGCAAAAAAGTGTCGCTTTAGTGGCAGTAGGGTTTCCATTTGCCACGTCAGCAATTTTCTTAGTGAGCCACCTCGGTTGAATGAATCGCATCCGTGAAACCTTCTAATGACAGGCTTTCTGCCATGAGGTCAGTGTGCTCGGGATAAGCTTTTAAGCCTTTACGAACAACTTCAAGGGCGCGTGCGGGATCTAAATTGCATCTCAGAGCTCTGACCAACATCACAAATGTGAAGGGTTGGGTATGTTCGCCCTGCAGTGTCATTAGGTCTTCTAAATAATCAACGCCTAAACGCCAGTCTTGACGCATGATGGCGAGGAGTCCGTTAATAGCAAGCATATCTTCGCTATTAGGATACAAACTGATACCAGCATCGCCGAGCGCGTATGCCAAATCATTGTTATCGTTGGCCACCAATTGTTGAATGGCTTCACGGATCTCTGTGGGTGAGTATTGGGATACTTCGCCATCGGAGAGCATACGTCCCAGATTTGCATGGGATATTAATTGATTGACTAAACTCATTGATTGCTCCTAGTTTGAACAAATTCCACCAAAATTGGTTTAAGGTAGTCATTCAATGCAAATAGGATGCCAACTCATTTGAACTGATCAATATGCAATATCGATTTGAGTCGAATCTAAATTTATTAATTATATATAAGTAATTTATAAAATTAAATAATACTAAAAAACTAAAATAGTAGTGGCAATAATTGTATTAACTGTCCAAATTTTGCCGTTCGGCAGGAACAAGCTTGCCTTTAATATTCCACTTACTTTTTATTCAGCTCATGCCACTGAAATCTTAACAAATGGGTTGGTCTGACGGCACCCGGACCCTGGTGCTGGGCTAGCAGAGCGACTTTTTGATTGCCCAAGGCTGCATTACGCTCAAGATCACGGTTCAAGCTCTCTGTACGGAAGTTTAGATTACCTTCAAAAAAGAAGGGTTCACGAAGTAGCGTTTTAAGACCCCCATTCTTCTCCCACATATACGGCAAATAAAGATCCTCATACCCGTAGTGGCCCGTAAAGTCCTCGTCGTACATCCCTATCGTCTTAAATTTGGAGGTATTGACAAGGAAACTATTGACGTGGAATTCGGACGTTACCTTATTGATATCATCGTACGAGTCCTCAGCTCTCAAATAATGAAGGGTGGATGGATCAAGTCGGTCCAAATTAGCCAAAATCACAGGAACCGCAGCAGGTGTCAATTTTTGGTCAATATCAAATAACAATGACCACTCGCCCCTGGCGTTCAATACACCAAGATTTCGGCAACCCGCCTGATTCCAGTCAATATCCGTATCAACCTTAAAGCATCTGAGATTCAAAGGCGTAACGGGGGGCACGAACTCGGTATCCGAGAAATCATCAACCAATATGAACTCCACCATAGATAGGATTTGCTCTGGGAGCTGAGACCACCTAGCCAGTTGCTCATGCACTTTTTCGATATGATTGTAAAAATGACTTATTATGGATAACTTAATCATGAAAACGTCCTGTTTCTTCTAGGGCTGTGGCTGTGGCTGTGGCTGTTATCAAACTCTGTGTACCCTTCTCTTTACCTATTTAGCCCTTCAGATATTCTAAGTGTCAAAGGCCTCCCAAAGCATACCCTTAAAATAAGTTCTACTGGATCATTTTTTACAAGCTCTTGCATTCAATACGCCACCTAGCTTAGCACCACACCACATGAGTTTCAAACCCAAAATTGCCGTTATCCGCCAATTGGCCCTAGGTGACGTTATTCTCACGACACCCATCGTGAAACAAATCTATGCAGATTATTCAGGTGTGTGCGATATTGACGTTATCACGCTTAAACCTGAAGCGTATAAATACAACCCCATGGTCTCCCAGGTTCGCTTGGCAAGTGAGCCTATGAACTTTATTGGCACCTACGACAAAATCATCAACTTGGACTTGGCGTATGAAAAGTATCCAAAAGTCCATATCTTAGAGGCCTACGCACTCTACTCACACGGTAGTCTTGAGCGTATTCACGACAAGAAAATTGATCTTTATTCAAGCCCTGAGGACCATGCGTCAGCATCAAAGCTCATCAACGAGCAGATACAAGGCGAGTACTTGGTCATTCATATGCGCCGAGACACCTGGCCTAGCAGGAACCTAAAGCCAGAAGTGTGGAAGAGCATTATTGATCAAATATTGATGCAAACCACCTTGAAAATTGTTCAAGTTGGATCAGAGAGTGAAATCGCCTTTGATCACGATCCCCGACTTATTAATTTGCTTGGGGCACTGAACTTAGCAGAACTGAGGGAAATCATCGCGAGCTCTAAGCTCTTCTTTGGCATCGACTCGGGAACGCTTCATGTTGCGAGCAGCACCAATACGCCGATCATTTGTTTATTCACCAGCGCTCACCATAGTCTGCGCATGCCGCTTGAGCGCAGTCCAGGTGCCGTGTTTCTGCCGATCGCCCCCAGAATCGGTTGTTATGGATGCCAATCTAGCTTTGCACCGCCCATCACCGGAGTGGTTTGCCCCATGGGAGATCCTTTTTCTCCTCCTTGCAGAGATCTCTTTGACCTGGATGACATCTCTAAAACAATCCGAGCAGTTCTGGGTTAAGGACAGAGCACGGGCATTAGATGTATGCTGTATTTGAGTTCAATATTAAATTGAGCTGATACCTTACAGCCTATTGAAAGAGCGCTTTCAGTGCGGCCTCAAACTCACCACAAAACACTTTCGTATTAAATAACCTTCCGTTTGTTTTCGCATCAGCCAATTCATTTTTATAGCGATCTAAGAGTCCCCGGTTCAGATAAAGTTCTATCGCTTTCTTCTCGTACTCTTCGTGTGTGAAAGCAATCAGATCGGTCAAACCAACGCTGTTTAAGAGACTCCCAGCCATCCTAGAAACATAGGTCTTGCCCGATAGGGTCAAGATCGGTAGGCCGGCCCAAAGCGCGTCATTGGCTGTGGTGCCTGCGTTATAGGGAGTGGTGTCAAGGAATAAGTCTGCAGCTCTAAAGCGCGCTAAATAATCGGCCGGATGGATACGACCTGCAAACCGGAGTCGATCAGGATGGATTCCGTGAGCCATGGCCGACTTGGTTAGATTGGATTTAGACCAAACGTTATCCTCTAACAACCACAAAACACTGTTTGGACAAGCTCTTAGAATTCGCATCCATGACTCAAACACCTCAGGTGTGAATTTGTAGTTATTGTTAAATGCGCAGAAGATAAGCTGATCCTGGGGAAGTCCAAACGACTCACGACTAGGGGTTGCAGCAATTGGTCTCTTTGAGTCACTCACCTGAAAGACCGTTTGCATGTACAGAGGTTTCTCAGAGAAGTGAGGTAACAACTCAAGCGGCATGATGAAATGGTCCGCGACCACATAGTCAACGTAGGGCATGCCAGAGCTTCCTGGGTAGCCCAGGTAAGCCACTTGGACTGGTGCAGCACCCCGAGCAATCAGATCTGGCCTGGCACCAGAGGTGAGGCCCTGTAGATCAACCACAACGTCAATCTCGAGAGATTTGATCAACTCAGCCGCAGCCTCATCACTCAGTCCTGCTATCGAGTGAAAATGATCAAATGCAGACCTGACTCGCTCTCGAAAGGGAGTTCCGTCCTCGGGACTCCAACAAAAGGCGTGCACCTCAACATTTTCTCGGTTATGGGTCTCAAAGAGCTCGACCGTTAGGAGCGAGACCGCATGCATGGATAAATTAGATGATAAGTACCCTATCTTTAACTTTGCGTGTCCGTAGCGGTGTTTGAACGGCACCATTCGCTCAAAACGCCCTACCTTCTCTTGAACAAATTTAAGGGCACTGTTCAACTGATCTTTCGGATCTGCACTCAAGCCCAGCATGGAGAGCGGCGAGGCTGAGCTCATCACCTCCTCTTGGGTGTGCACGGTTCCGTAAACCACGGGCCACTCACACTGCTTTTGTCTTAAATGAATCCAGTGATGCAGGACTGGACCCTGGTTGGGGTCGGCGATTAAACTCTTAAATAGCGATGCTTCAGATTCATCGTACCTTCGCAAATTCTCCTGAACCCGGCCAATATTATTTAAGAGTTTGATCTTGGTTTCTAGATTACTAGGATCCTCAATCAATGCGTGATTAAACGCTGTAGACCAAATTTCAATGGCCTCATCAGATTTACCCATCTGCTCAACAATAGTTCCCCAACTGAGATAGGCAGCAAAGAAATCTATTTTGATTTGTATGCTTTGCTTCAAGAGTGCTACGGCCTCATCCATCCGCTTCGATTGGTTTAGTAACACCGCCAGATTGAACATGGCTATGTATTTGTGATCTACATCTGGGATGTTTAAGAATTCTTGGTACGCTTTAATGGCCAAATCCGTTTGGCCCGCTTGAGTGAACTGATCAGCTTGACCCATGACGCTAATGATTTGAGCCGGCTGCTCAGGGCTGGGCTGCAACGTCTCCATTGATTGTTCGCTTAACCTAGCAATTTCCTCCTCCAGGGACTGGATTTGCAACTCCGACTCCACCAAAGTAGGATCAAGCTCGGCCGCTTTTTGGGCGTCACTTAGGGCTTCATGAAATGAGCGCTGATTGCGATGCAAAATCGAGCGAACCAGATAAGACTTCGCAAAACCGGGAGCAATGTCTATGGATGCATTAACTCGTCTTAGGGCTGTTTCAATATTACCCTTGATAGATTCAATAACAGCCAATGAGTACAGTGCTATGTAATTTTTGGAGTTCAGTCCAACCAACTGCTCAAATACAGGCTGCGCCAAACTGTATTCGCCGCGCTTAAAAAGCTCAAGGGCTCCAACCAATACGGATTGCTCGGTTTGTTCTAAATAGATGACCGGTTCAGAGGATTGAGACATGGGTAAAGAAGTTGGTGGTTGGCGCTATTTTAATACGCACTTTATTAAACTCCCTTCCCCATATTTCTGCATAGACCATCCAGCCACCTAGTATTCGCGAATGGCCTCATCCTTGGTCTTCATAATTGGGTATGCAATGTAGGAGAAGATGGACCTCCTCCCAACTACGATCTCACCCGTGAGTGTCATGCCAGGCAGCACCTTAAGTGGCTTATTGAGATTGTCTAAGCTAATTTCCTTCAAACTCACACGGGCCGTATAAAACCCAGAAGTGTTACGTTTATCCTCCATCGAGCTACTCGTTGTATCTTGGCTGATCCGGCTTACACTTCCCTCAACGATTCCGTGCTTTTGGAAAGGGAAAGCATCAATTTTGACTCTTACTGGGTCACCAACATTGATATTGGAAATATCACTGGCATCTATTTTGACTTCAGCCTCTAAAGACGCCTCAAGGGGTACTAGAGTAATTAATGCCTCGGCCTCTCGAATCACTGAGCCTTTGGATAGTTTAGCGACTTCCAAAACCACAGCGTTCTCAGGAGCCTCGATCGTAATGGAACTACTGCGCCTTTGATTTTTGATGAGTTGATCGGCTAGCCCATCTCGCTCTCGCTGAGCAGTGACGAGCTCTTCCAATACTTTTTGGCGGTACTCGCTGACATAGGCTGCCCGGTCAGCCTCGGTGCCTGAGAGCTCCTTACGCAGCTCATTGTCCTTGTTTCTGACATTCAAAACCGTACTCTCAATTTCTAGGCGTTTGTCTCGAATCTCGAGCAGTCCTTTTCTGGATTGGAACTGCTTCTCGACCAACTGCTCATTCATGGTCTCAATCTCTTTCAAAGACTGAAGCCTGTTCTCTAAATTCTTAATTTCTAGTGCGTTGTTAGAAATAGAGGATTTGAGTCTAGAAATATTTTCATTTAAACGAGTAATGTGCGCACGAAACGCCTCACTCCTGCCGGCGTCTAGATTCCCTTGTAACTCATCGTGTACGTTATTGCCGGATACAAAAGTTTTACCGTCCCGCTCCGCCTCTAAGCGTCTGACCTGCGCATCAAGACTTGCTAAGCGCTCTTTGACCTGATTCAAATCAGCACCCGTGACCGTGGGATCAAGGGTCGCTAGCACATCTCCCTTTTTCACAATCTGTCCAACAGTTGCGTTCAAGGAGGCGATTTGTGAGGTCTCGATCGGTTGAAGAACGATATTGGGAAGGGTTGCAACCAGCTTGCCCCGAGTGGAGATGACTTCGTCAATTTTTGAAAAGTAAGACCAAAGGAAGAAAAGTGCCATCATGGACACAAGCAAATACAGAGTGAGTGAGATCCCCGTTGGAACAGGCGTCATCTCAATCTCATCTGCATCTGGCAAAAACTCATGAGATTTATTTTTGGGTTTAAATAAATTTTTCATGATCTACCGTTTTGTTGATACCAAAGATGTGCATACTCATCGCACTGTGTAAGCAATTGCTTGTGCGGTGCGGAGTCTAAAATTTTACCGTTCTCAAAGAAGAATATACGGTCAGAGTTCACAAGCGTGGACAAGCGGTGACTGACAATAATGACCGTTCTGCCTGCAGCAATTTTGGCGAGATTGTCCATAAAAATCACTTCACTCTCTGGATCAAGTGCACTTGAAGCCTCATCAAAGATAAGAACTCGAGGTTGATTCAAAATCGCACGAGCAATAGCCAAGCGCTGTCTTTGACCGCCCGAGAGGTTGGTCCCGTTTTCCTCCAGGGGAGTATCGTACCCTTGCGCTAATTTCTCAATAAACTCATCAGCACCTGCTATTTGAGAGACCTTTACAACCTCCTCAAACGACGCTTCAGGTTTCGTGATTGAGATATTTTCCTTGATGGTCCCTTTAAAGATAAAGTTCTCTTGAAGCACAACGCCGATATTTTTGCGTAGGTAATACAAATCAAGCTCTCTGATATCCACACCATCAAAGCGGATCAGTCCCTCTTGAACCTGATATAAACTTTGTATCAACTTAGTGAAAGTCGATTTACCCGATCCGCTCTTACCGACAATTCCAATGATTTCGCCTGGATTGATATTCAAGTTAAGCTTATTCAAAGCCATGAACGTTGCGCCGGGGTACTTAAAGGAAACGTCTTGAAAGGTAATGTGCCCCTTAATCACAGGTCTTAGACCCGAAGTTGACTGCCTCTCAGCGGGATGATTCATCATCCCACCCAGCATTCGAATAGAGATCATCGTTTGCTGATACTCATGGATCAGACCAACAAACTGCACAATTGGAGTGACCACTCGCCCAGACATCATTTGAAAGGAGATCAAAGCACCGACAGTTATTTGTTTATCAAAAACATCCAATGCGCCAAAGAAAATAATGGCAATGGGCATGATTCTTTGCAAGAACTGAGTCACTATCTGCGCTGAGAATGATACTTTCATAACACTAAAGTTAAGCATCACTGTGTTTGCAGACCTTTGGTCCCAGTTCTTTCTTTGCAGTGGCTCAAGTGCAAGCGATTTGACGGTGCGGATACCGTGAATAGACTCAACGAGCATTCCTTGCCTAACGCTCTCAGCCGCTGATAAGTTCTCAAGTCTTGACATAAAGGGCTTAATTAGCAGTAGAACTACCAACCCCATACACAGCGCAATGAATATCACAATAAGCGTGAGCTTAAAGGAGTACATAAATAATACTGGCAAGAAGACGAAAAAGGAGATGATCTCAAGCGCTGTGAAGAACATGCTACCCGTCAGAAAAGCACGAATGCTTTGAATTTGCTGCACCTGGCGAACCACCAGGCCAGCTGTATTTCTCTCGAAATACTCAATGGGCAAAGACAGTAGATGAGCAAATGTGCGTCGGTTAAGCTTCATGTCAATCTTATTGGTCGCATCAAGCAACAAGTATTGACGTAAGTAAGTGAAGATGACTTCGAAAATAATAGCTATAAAAATACCAATTGTGAGCACCCACAGCGT